>Ga0208242_100027_pt1 | contig 230179 bp, 225 predicted proteins | sample SubbioAug_CSW13A_FD_184825 | JGI IMG/M metagenome (GOLD analysis project Ga0208242, IMG submission 184825) | Serpentinite rock and fluid subsurface biosphere microbial communities from McLaughlin Reserve, California, USA - CR12Aug_CSW13A (SPAdes) | ecosystem: Environmental > Terrestrial > Deep...
CGCTGCCATCGATGAGTACGTCGCTCATCACAACACCAACCCCAAGCCGTTCATCTGGACCAAGAGCGCTCGCGATATCCTGCAGAAGGTCATTCGCGCCAATCGTCACTTAAGTTCCAAACAGAAGGGAACACTGCACTAGTGGGTCAGTTTTCGGTCGGCGGCAACACCCCACCCCACGTCGGCCCAATCGGCCCATGTCCAGCACTCCAACGTCCATTTTTTCGCTACCGTTTGGCTTCGGCATTGCCCGCGCGTTGGATCAAGATTCGGTGCCTCGATTTTCGGGCACACCAGGACAATGCCGTCCTCATCTTCGGGGCGCACGGTGAGCAATCCGGGCTATTGCTCCGGCCCCATGAAGTAGAAACCGTTCGCTATGGGCCTGTAGAAGGGCTTCGACAGGCCAGCCCGAACGGAAATGAATACTTCACCGGGCCTGATCTATAGGATCATTTTCAGAACAGGGGGTCAAGTGGCCCATGTTCATCAGGGGAAAGGTCGGCAAGGGTGGGTGCGGGCAGTGCGTACCCGGTCGCATGAAAAAAGGGCGCCAATGGCGCCCTTGTGGCTTCAGGTCGGCTCTACCTTCAGGCCAGATCGCTGATCGGCACGCAACTGCAGAACAGGTTGCGGTCGCCGTAGACGTTGTCAATGCGGCCCACCGATGGCCAGTACTTGGCGTGGGCGCGGGTGGATGCACTGGCTGCACCCACATCGCGCGCATAGGGATGTATCCAGTCAGCGGTCATCAGGCTGGCTGCGGTGTGCGGGGCGTTTTTCAACGGGTTGTCGTCCTGCGGCCAGGTACCGGCTTCAATGTGGCGAATTTCTTCACGGATGGCGATCATCGCGTCGATGAAGCGGTCCAGCTCTTCCAGGGTTTCGCTTTCAGTGGGCTCCACCATCAGCGTGTTGACCACCGGGAAGCTCAGTGTGGGTGCGTGGAAACCGTAGTCCATGAGGCGCTTGGCCACGTCTTCGGCCATCACACCGCTGGTTTCCTTGAAATGGCGCAGGTCCAGGATGCACTCGTGCGCCACGTGCCCGTTGTCGCTGGCGTACAGCGTCGGGTAGTGGTCGGCCAGGCGCTTGCTGATGTAGTTGGCCGCCAGAATGGCTGCTTCGGTGGCGTGCTTCAGCCCGTCAGCTCCCATCATGCGGATGTACATCCAGCTGATGGGCAATACCGCTGCATTGCCCAAAGGTGCAGCACTGACAGCACCCACGCCGCCCTTGACGCCACCGGTGACATGACCCGGCAAGAAAGGCACCAGGTCTTCCACCACGCACACCGGGCCTACGCCCGGGCCGCCACCGCCGTGGGGAATGCAGAAGGTCTTGTGCAGGTTCAGGTGGCTGACATCTCCGCCAAATTCACCCGGCGCGGCCACGCCCACCAGCGCGTTCATGTTGGCGCCGTCCACATACACGCGGCCACCGTGCTGATGCACCAGGGCACACAGTTCTTTCACAGTGGTTTCGAACACGCCATGGGTGCTGGGGTAGGTGATCATCACCGCCGCCAGGTTTCCACTGTGCTGCTCGCACTTGGCGCGCAAGTCGGCCATGTCCACGTTGCCGTTCTCGTCACACTTGGTCACCACCACCGTCATGCCCACCATCTGGGCCGACGCGGGGTTGGTTCCGTGGGCGCTGGACGGGATCAGGCAGATGTTGCGATGGCTCTCGCCGCGCGAGGCGTGGAAGCCCTGAATGGCCAACAGACCGGCGTATTCGCCCTGGCTGCCCGCGTTGGGCTGCAGGCTGATGCCGGCGTAACCCGTGGCCTGGCAGAGCCAGGCGCGCAACTGTTCGTCGAGCGCTTGGTAGCCCTGCAGCTGGTCGGCAGGGGCAAACGGGTGCACGTTGGCAAATTCGGGCCAGGTGATGGGAATCATCTCGCTGGTAGCGTTGAGCTTCATGGTGCAGCTGCCCAGCGGGATCATGCTGCGGTCCAGCGCCAGGTCTTTGTCTGAAAGCGCCCGGATGTAGCGCAGCATGCCGGTCTCGCTGTGGTGGCTGTTGAACACCGGGTGGGCCATGAAGTCGCTGGTGCGGCGCAGCTCGGGCGGGATCATCGGCTCGACGCCTTTTTCAAACGCGTCGAAGCTGGGCAGGGCCTGGCCTTCGCTGGCGAACACGCGCCAGAGCGCGGCAATGTCCTCGCGTGTGGTGGTTTCGTCCAGCGAGATCGTGATGCTCTGGTCGCAGGCCTGGCGCAGGTTCATGCCGGCGTCGCGTGCGCGCTGCATCAGCGAGGCCGTGGCGTCTTTGGCCAGCACCCAGAGGGTGTCAAACGCGGTTTCCTTGCGCAGCGTGTAGCCCATGCCCTGCAGGCCGCGGGCCAGCACGGCGGTGTAGGCGGCCACGCGCTGGGCGATGCGCTTCAAGCCCTGCGGGCCGTGGTAAACGGCGTACATGCTGGCCACCACGGCCGGCAGCACCTGCGCGGTACAGATGTTGGACGTGGCTTTTTCGCGGCGGATGTGTTGCTCGCGAGTCTGCAGCGCCAACCGGTAGGCCGGGTTGCCGTGCACGTCCACGCTCACGCCCACCAGGCGGCCGGGCAGCGAGCGCTTGTACTCGTCGCGGCAGGCCATGTAGGCAGCGTGCGGGCCGCCGGCGCCCATGGGCATGCCAAAGCGCTGGGTGGTGCCCACCACAATGTCGGCGCCCATTTCACCGGGCGCTTTCAGCAGGGTCAGCGCCAGCAAATCGGCCGCCACGATGAAAGCCGCAGATTGTGCGTGGCTCCGGGCAGCGTAGGTGGTGAGGTCTTCCACCAGGCCGGTGCTGTTGGGGTACTGCGCCAGCGCGGCGAAATGCTCGCCGTTCAACGCGGCGGCCCAGGCGTCCGCGCTGGGCGGCACCAGTACCTCGATGCCCAGCGGCTTGGCGCGCGTCTGGATCACTTCAATGGTCTGTGGGTGGCAAGCGCGCGACACCACAAAGACTTTGCTTTTGCTCTTGACGGTGCGCATGGCCAGCGTCATGGCTTCGGCGGCGGCGGTGGCTTCGTCCAGCATGGACGCGTTGGCAATCGCCATGCCGGTGAGGTCGGTCACCATGGTCTGGAAGTTGACCAGCGCCTCCATGCGGCCCTGCGAAATCTCGGCCTGGTAGGGCGTGTAGGCGGTGTACCAGGCGGGGTTTTCCAGGATGTTACGCAGGATCACACCCGGCGTGTGCGTGCCGTAATAGCCTTGCCCGATGAAGCTCTTGAGCAACTGGTTTTGCTGGGCCAGCGCTTTCAACTCGGCCAGTGCGGCGGCTTCGGTGACGGCGGGCGGCAGGTCCATGCCCGCGCTGCGCGCAATGCTGCGCGGCACGATGGAGTCGATCAGCGCACGGCGCGAAGCCTCGCCAATGACCGAGAGCATGAATGTCTCGTCAGCTTCGCTGATGCCGATGTGGCGGGCAATGAACTCGCTGGCGTTTTCGAGTTGATCGAGGGGTTTGACAGACGGCATCAGCATGGGGCGACCTTGTTGCGATAGAAAAGTCAGATGTTCAAGTGGGCGAGTTGCATCCGCAGCGAGCGCTGTGGCCCCATTCGGGGGCGCCGCGGAGGCGGCTTCGCCGGGCCGCCAGCGCAGCCCCTTGAGGGGGTCTCGTGCCGCGCGGCGGGGGGGGCAATCTCAAGCGGCGAAAGCGGCGTAAGCGGTTTCGTCCAGCAGCGCATCCACCTGGGACGGTTCGGACAGCTTCACCTTGAAGAACCAGCCGGCGTTCAGCGGGTCGCTGTTGGCCAGTGAGGGGTCAGCGCGCAGGGCTTCGTTCACTTCCACCACTTCGCCGCTGATGGGCATGTACACGTCGGCGGCAGCCTTGACGGACTCGACCACGCCCGCCACTTCTTTCTGGGCAAAGGTCTTGCCCACTTCGGGCAGGTCCACAAACACCACGTCGCCCAGCGCGTCTTGCGCATGGGGGGTGATGCCGACGGTGGCGATGTCGCCGTCAACGCTGATCCATTCGTGGTCTTCGGTGTATTTGGTGGTCATGATGGGCTCCGGTGAAAAGGTTGGTGGTTGAGAGCGAGGGCTGCAGGTCGGCTTCTAGGGTCAACACAGAACCGGCTTTGCCCGGCTTCTGGTGGCTTCCCCTGTCAGTGAAAATACGCGAAGCGGTGCAGGAGGTGACCCATGTCAGCCGCGGAAGTAGCGGTTGGGTACAAAAGGCATGGGCGCCACTTCCATGGGCACGGCCTTGCCGCGCACGATGGCATTGATCCGCGTACCCGTGGCGGCGAATGCGGGCGTGACGTAGCCGATGGCCACCGGCTTGTCCGCCGTGGGCCCCAGCAAGCCGCTGGTGACTTCGCCAATGGTTTCGCCGTTGGGGGCCTGCAGTTCGGTGTGCTCACGCACCGGCACACGCGCCAGCGCGATCAGGCCCACGCGCTTGCGGGGCAGGGCCTCGGTGCCGTCCAGCTGAGCCAGCACACGCGCCGCGCCGGGAAAGCCGCCAGCACGCGCGCCACCGGTGCGGCGCACTTTTTGGATCGCCCAGTTCAGCGCGGCTTCCACCGGTGTGGTGGTGGTGTCGATGTCTTGCCCATACAGGCACAGGCCGGCTTCCAGGCGCAGCGAATTGCGGGCACCCAGTCCCACCGGTTTCACGTCGGGCTGAGCCAGCAGGGCGCGGGCAAAGTCGGCAGCCACCAGTGCGGGCAGCGAGATTTCAAAGCCGTCTTCGCCGGTGTAGCCGCTGCGGGTGATGTACAGGTCGGCACCGGCCCAGGTGAAGGCGGCGCCAGTCATGAACACCAGCTGCGACACGCCAGGCAGCAGGCGTTTCAGGGCGGTCACGGCTTGCGGGCCTTGCAGGGCGAGCAGGGCGCGCTCGAACTGTGCGTCCACATGGCACAGCTTGCCGATGCTGGACTGGATGTGGGCCAGGTCGCCGTGTTTGCAGGCGCCGTTGACGATCACAAAAATGTCATGGCCCCGGTTGACAAACATCAGGTCGTCGATGATGCCGCCGGCCTCCGTCAGCAGCAGGCCGTAGCGCTGTTTGTTCACGCCCAGGTCCACCACGTCCACCGGCATCAGGGTTTCAAAGGCGGCGGCGGCGTCTGGCCCCACCAGGCGCAGCTGGCCCATGTGAGACACGTCAAACAAACCGGCTGCGGTGCGGGTGTGGTGGTGTTCGGCCATCAGGCCGGCGGGGTATTGCACCGGCATGCTGTAGCCCGCAAAAGGCACCATGCGGGCCCCCAGTTCGAGATGCAGGGCGTGCAGCGGTGTGTGCAGCAGTTCGGAAGCGGTGGGGGCGTCAGACACGGCGGGCTTTCTGGAGGGTTGTACCGGGGCTCAATGGGGCAGACCCACTGAAGGGCGTACACGGTTCATCCGTGCGCTGCCCCACTGTCCGCTTTACCTGAGAGATTCACACGGGCGATGCCGCGCTTGCTCCTTCGGTGGGCTGTCTTTGCAACAACCTCTCTCCAGTGGGGTACAGCGGCTTTTCAGCCGCTGCTTGCCAGTCCTTTTGCCTGAGCGTTCAGGGCTTGCTGGTTCAGCAAACCGCCTGCGCCTTCGGCGGCCACCCGTGGGGCGGCTCTCTCCTGACAGACGCGCATTCTAAAGCACAGCGCGTGTTTTCAGGGCAACGCGAAACGCGTTCAGCCCTGGTTTGGCTGGAATTCAAAACACGCTGTTGCAGCGTTCCAGGCCACCTGGCGCTGGGCGCGGTGCATGCAAGCCTCAATGCGGCGCGCATTGGGCTCGTCGGTGGCAGCAATCCAGGCCAGAGCCTGCTCGCGGCTGCGGCCAAATTGCTGGTGGCGCTGGGCCAACCGGTCGAGCCGCAAGGCCGGGTCCACCTGCAGGTACCACACCTCGTCCAGCAGGTCGGCCACAGGCGCCCAGCCAGCCTCCTGTAGCAGCAGGTAATTGCCCTCGGTGATGACCAGCGGGGTGTGCGCGAAGACGGGCAGGGCGCCGGCCACGGGTTCTTCCATCTCACGGCGAAAGTCGGGCGCGTAAACCACCTCGTCAGCCGCCTGCGCGCGCAGGCGGCGCAGCAGTGCCGCGAAGCCGGCGGCGTCAAAGGTGTCGGGTGCGCCCTTGCGCTGGGCGCGGCCCAGGCGCTCCAGTTCCACCTGTGCCAGATGAAAACCGTCCATGGGCACAGCCTGGGCCTGCGCGCCCAGGCTTTGTGCCATGAGCTGGGCCAGTGTGGACTTGCCCGCGCCGGGCGGGCCCACCACGCCGAGCAAACAGCGTGGTCCGCTGGCCAGCTGCCGCAGGCGGCTCACCAGGTCGCTGTGCAGGCTGGGCGCTGTCACATGCCGGCGTAGTTGGGACCGCCACCGCCTTCGGGCGTGATCCACACGATGTTTTGCGTCGGGTCTTTGATGTCGCAGGTCTTGCAGTGCACGCAGTTTTGCGCGTTGATCTGCAGCCGGTCGGTGTTGTCGGCATTCTTCACGTATTCGTACACCCCGGCCGGGCAGTAACGGCTCTCCGGCCCGGCGTACTTCGCCAGGTTGATGTTCACCGGCACGCTTGCGTCTTTCAGCGTCAGGTGCGCGGGCTGGTGCTCTTCGTGGTTGGTGTTGCTGACGAATACGCTGCTCAAGCGGTCGAAGGTGATCACGCCATCGGGCTTGGGGTAGCTGATCTGCGGCATGTCGGCTGCTGGCTTGAGCTTGGTGTGGTCTTTGGTCGTGTTGTGCAGCGTCCAGGGCGGGTTGCTCACGCCCACCTTGGGCAGGAACCAGTGCTCCACCCCGGTCATGAGCTTGCCCATGAACGGGCTCTTCTTGAACCAGTTCTTGAAGTTGCGGTAGGTCCACAGTTCCTCAAACAGCCAGCTGGCCTTGTAGCCGGCCTCGAAGGCGCTCAGCTCGTCGCTCTGGCGCCCAGCGCTCACCGCTTCAAAGGCCGCTTCAGCGCACAACATGCCGCTCTTGATGGCCGCGTGGCTGCCCTTGATGCGCGCGGCGTTCAGAAAACCGGCGTTGCAGCCGACCATGGCGCCACCCGGGAACACCAGCTTGGGCAGGGCCTGCGGGGTGCCGTTGTTCAGCGCGCGGGCGCCGTAGCCCAGGCGCTTGCCGCCTTCGATGTGGGCCTTGATGCTGGGGTGCGTCTTCCAGCGCTGCATCTCTTCAAACGGGCTCATCCACGGGTTCTGGTAGTCCAGCCCGATCACATAGCCCAGCGTCACCTTGTTGCCTTCGAGGTGGTAGAGGAAGCCGCCACCAAACGCATCGTCGTTCAGCGGCCAGCCAGCGGTGTGCACCACCAGGCCCGGCTTGGCCTTGTCGGCCGGCACTTCCCAGAGTTCCTTGATGCCGATGGCGAAGGTCTGCGCGTCTTTGCCTTCGTCGAGTTTGAACTTGGCGATCAGCTGTTTGCCCAGGTGGCCACGGGCGCCTTCAGCGAACACGGTGTACTTGGCGTGCAGCTCCATGCCGATCTGGAAGCTGTCCATCGGCTCGCCGTCTTTGCCCACGCCCTGGTTGCCGGTGGCGATACCTTTGACCGAACCATCGTCGTTGTAGAGCACCTCGGCGGCCGAGAAGCCGGGGAAGATCTCCACACCCAGGGCTTCGGCCTGTTCCCCCAGCCACTTGGTGACCGCGCCCAGGCTGATGACGTAGCAGCCGTGGTTGTCAAAGTTGCGCGGCATCAGCCAGTCGGGCGTGCGGGTCGCACCGGTCTCGCTCAGCACCAGCAGGTCGTCGCCGGTGACGGGCTGGTTCAGTGGCGCGCCGAGTTCTTTCCAGTTCGGGAACAGTTCGGTGATGGCTTTGGGGTCCATCACGGCGCCACTGAGGATGTGGGCGCCGGGCTCGGAGCCTTTTTCCAGCACGCAGACGTTGATCTCGCTGCCCTTCTCGGTGGCGAGTTGCTTCAAGCGGATGGCGGTGGACAGGCCAGCGGGGCCGCCACCGACGATCACCACGTCGTATTCCATCGCTTCGCGCGGACCGTAGGTGCTGAGGATCTCTTGTGGGCTCATGGTGTGCAGTCTCTGTTGAATGTCAGGCCGGGCGGCGCAAGCCGTCCGTCAGGAATGGGGGTCGGATCTTGTCGTCGTGGAGACGGATTCTAGTGGGCGATGTCGCACAATCGGTGTCACGCCCGACGCGAACACCCTCGCGGCGGGTTCATTCGAGGAGCAACTCTAAATGGCTTACACACTGGATTTGTCGGGCCGCGTGGCTCTGGTCACGGGCGCATCGGGCGGCTTGGGCGAACAGTTTGCCAAAACACTGGCCCGCGCCGGCGCGGCGGTGGTGCTGGCCAGCCGTCGCACCGACCGGCTGATGGCCTTGCGCGCCCACATCGAGGCCGAGGGCGGCGACGCCCATGTGGTGGCGCTGGACGTGACCGATATCGCGTCCATCAAAGCGGCCATTGCCCACGCGGAAACCGAGGTCGGCCCGATCGATATCCTCATCAACAACTCGGGGGTGAGCACCACGCAGCGCTTGCAGGATGTGACCGAAGACGACTACGACTTCGTGCTCAACACCAACACCAAGGGCGCGTTTTTTGTGGCGCAAGAAGTGGCCAAGCGCATGCTGGCCCGTGCCAAGGGCGCGGCACCCGGCACCTATGTGGGTGGGCGCATCATCAACATCGCGTCCATGGCCGGCCTGAAGGTGCTGCCGCAAATTGGCGTGTACTGCATGAGCAAAGCCGCTGTGGTACACATGACCAAAGCGATGGCGGTGGAGTGGGGCAAGTACGGCATCAACGTCAACGCCATTTGCCCGGGCTACATCGACACCGAAATCAACCACCACCACTGGGCCACCGAACAGGGGCAAAAGCTGGTCAACATGCTGCCGCGCAAGCGCGTGGGCCACCCCGCCGACCTGGACGCTTTGCTGGTGATGCTGTGCGCCAGCGAAAGCCATTTCATCAATGGCGCGGTGATCGCGGCCGACGATGGTTTTGGAGTCTGATTCTTGATCGCGTCTGACGCGGTGCGGCCCGCCGTCTGGCCAGCGGGCATGCTCACTGGCCTTTTGGCCGGGCTGGGTGCCGGTGCCTTCTGGGGCATGACCTTCGTGGCGCCCTTGATGCTGCCGGGCTTCAGTTCGGTGGAAGTCACCGTGGGTCGTTTTCTGGCCTGCGGCCTGTTTGCGTTGCTGTTGTTTGTGGGCAGGCCGCTGGCCGGCTTGTTGCGCCGCCGCCCCGCCCGCCAGCCCGTGCGGCTGGGGGTCTGGCACGGGCCCACGCCGCGCCAGGCCTTGGCGGCAATCGGCCTGAGCGTGTTGGGCTACACCGGTTACTACCTGTTGCTCGTGCTGGCTATCCAGGATGCGGGTGCGGCCTTGCCGGTGCTGATCATTGGCACCATTCCGCTGTGGGTGATGGTGCTGGGCAAGCCGCAGGCGCTGCGCTGGGGTGCTCTGGTGCCCGGTGTGTTGCTGACGGCACTGGGCATGTTGCTGATGATGCAAGCCACGGGCGAGGCCGCCGGCCATGGCAGCGCTGACGCGCCCATGATGTGGCGCGGCGTGTTGTATGCGGTGGCGGCCATGGCGAGCTGGACCGCGTTTGGCCTGCTCAACGCCGCCTGGTTGAGGCGCCACCCGGAAGTGAACTCGACCGACTGGGCCAACTGGCTTGGCATGGCGGCTGGCGTGGGGGCGCTGCTGTTGTGGGGCTTGTGGGGTTCGGACTGGGCCAGCCTGCGGGCTCGCGAGGGCTTTGGCACCTTTGTGCTGGTCTGCACCGTGACCGGCATCGGCTCGGCTTGGGTGGCGGCGGTGCTGTGGAACATGGCCAGCCGCCGCCTGAGCCCCAGCCTGGCCGGCCAACTCATCGTCAGCGAAACCGTTTTTGGATTGATTTACACCTTTGCCTGGAGCGCCCAATGGCCGGCCGCCATGCAGTGGGCGGCCTGCGTGCTGTTCGTGCTGGGCATCCTGGCTTCTATCAAGGCACATCGATGAAACTCGAACTCCCGGAAGATAAAAAACTGGTGCACAGCGTTGTCGTCCCCATTCGTTGGGGCGACATGGACGCCATGGGCCACGTCAACAACACCCTGTATTTCCGCTACATGGAAATTGCGCGGCTGGACTGGTTTTTTGGCATGGGCCTGCCGGCCGACCCGAAGGGTGAAGGCCCGGTGATCGTCAACGCCTTTTGCAATTTCACCCGGCAGCTGGAGTTTCCGGGCGATGTGCTGGTGCGCACCTACCTGGGCACCATGGTGCGCACCTCGTTTGACACCTACCACGAGTTGCTGCGCACCGACGACCCGAACACGGTGTATGCCAACGGCGGCGCTACCGTGGTCTGGGTCGATTTTCCGCAGCAAAAGTCGGTGCCCCTGTCGGATCACGCCCGCGCCCAGATCGGGTGCGCTGGCGGCCCGCCCTTGCTGGGGCGCTGAAGCCAGCGATCCGGCGTCGGGCCGCCCCAAGCCGGATGCGCACCGCCCCTCGGGGGGCAGCGACCCGCGCAGCGGCGGAGCGCTGGCGCTTGGCTTACTTTTGCTTGGGCAGGCGGCCCATCAGGTAGAACTCGGGGTTGGGCATCATGCCGCTGAAGCTGGCGATGCGGTTGGACAGGCCGAAAAACGCGGTGATGGCGGCGATGTCCCAGGCGTCTTCGTCGCTGAAACCATGGGCATGCAGGGCGGAAAAATCGGCGTCGTCGATTTCGTGCGAGGCCAGGCACACCTTCATCGCAAAGTCGAGCATGGCGCGCTGGCGCGGTGAAATGTCGGCCTTGCGGTAATTCACCGCCACCTGGTCGGCCACCAGGGGTTTTTTCTCGTAAATGCGCAATATGGCACCGTGCGCCACCACGCAATACAGGCAGTGGTTGGCCGCGCTGGTGGCGGTGACAATCATTTCCCGGTCGCCCTTGCTCAGGCCCGATGTGCGTCCTGCGGTTTCTGGCGTCATCAGGGCGTCGTGGTAGGCGAAGAAGGCGCGCCATTCGGCCGGGCGCCGCGCCAGAACCAGAAACACATGGGGCACAAAGCCGGCTTTTTCCTGCACCGCCAGTATTTTGGCCTTGAGGTCCTCAGGCAGGCTGTTCAGATCGGGCAGGGGATATCGGGGGGTGTTGCTCATGTTCTTGTCTCCAGTCAAAAAAGGGGTCCACTGGCAGTTTATCCTTGGGCCATTCCCACCCGAGACACCTGGAGCACAGCATGCAAGATGAGCAATACCGCACCGGCCTGGCGACCCGCCGCGAGGTCATGGGGGACGCATTTGTGGACCGCGCACTGGCTGGCACCACCGCGTTCACCCAGCCCATCCAGGACCACATTTCACGTGCGGCCTGGGGTGACGTGTGGCAGCGCGACGGGCTGGACCGCAAGACCCGCAGCCTGGTCACGGTGGCCATGCTGACCGCGCTGGGCAAGCAGCACGAGCTGAAAGGCCATGTGCGCGGCGCCCTCAACAACGGCGCCACGGTGCAGGAAATTCAGGAAGTGCTGTTGCACGCTGCGGTGTATTGCGGCATTCCCACTTCGGTGGAGGCCTTTCGCACCGCCGCCGAGGTGTGCGAGCCGCCTGTTGCCTGAGTCCATGAGGTTTCCTTTTTTCAATCCAGAACGGAGTTTTTCCATGACCCGCCCCCGTCGCTCGTTTCTCTCCCGCTGTCTTCGGATCACGCTGTCGCTTGGCGCCACGCTGAGCCTGGGTCTGGCCGCTGCCCAGTCGCCCACCACCAAGCTGCTGGTGGGCTTTCCGGCAGGGGGTGGCACCGACGCCATCGCCCGCATCCTGGCCGAACGCCTGCAAACCGAGCTGGGCGCGTCCGTTGTGGTGGACAACAAACCGGGTGCCGGTGGCCAGCTGGCCGCGCAGGCGCTCAAGGCCGCCGCACCCGATGGTCACACGCTGTTCTTAAGCCATGACCACAGCATCACCATCCTGCCCATGGTCACCAAGAACCCGGGCTACGACTCTGCCAAAGATTTCGTCCCGGTGGCCGGCTTCGCGACGTTCGTGAATGCCTTTGCCTTGTCCGGCGGCACCCCCGCCACCTCGCTCAAGGGCTATGCCGACTGGGTGCGCCAGCAGGGTGGCGGCAAAGGTGCTGTGGGTATTCCGGCGCCGGGCTCGGTGCCGCAGTTTCTGGTGCAGGTGATCGCCAAACAAAACCAGCTGGATCTGGTGGCCGCGCCTTACCGCGGCAGCGCGCCCATGATGGGCGATATGCTGGGCAACCAGATTTCGGCGGGCGTGGCATCCATTCCCGACTTCATTGAAAACCACAAGGCCGGCAAGTTGCGTGTGGTGGCCGTCATGGGCACGCAGCGCCAGGCCGCCATGCCCGAGGTGCCCACGTTTGCGGAACTGGGGCTGAGCGGGTTTGAAGACGTGCCTTTTTACGGAATTTTCGCCCCTGCCGGCACACCCAAGGCCACGCTGGACAAGCTGGGCGCCGCCATTCAAAAGGCCATTGCACAGCCCGATGTGCATGGCAAACTCACTGCCATGGGCTTGACGGTGGGCTACATGACCTCTGAGCAGCTGGCCGCGCGTGAACGCAGCTACGCGAGGGTGTGGTCCAAGATCATCAAGGACAGCGGCTTTCAGCCCCAGTAAGGCCTGCGCTGCCGGCTGGGCTGGCGCCCGGCGGGTCAACCCGCAATGAGTTTGTGCACCAGGTCCACCGAACTGCCGGCCTGGTATTTGCGCATCAGCCGCGCGCGGTAAATCTCCACCGTGCGGTGGCTGATGGCGAGCAGCTTGCCGATTTCCTTGCTGGTCAGGCCATCCATCAGGAAGGCGGCCACTTCGCGTTCGCGCGGTGTCAGTTCGGCGCGCACGGCGCGGCGTGAGCTGAGGTCTTCAAAGCTCCAGATGCCCGCTTCGTGGGGCGCCTCGCGCCGCAGCGCCCGCCCGGTCACGTGGCACCAAAACGGCTCACCCTTCAGGCGGCCTTCCACCCGTTTCATGATGCGATCGTCGGCATACGTCCCACTCTTGCCCAGAATGGGCGCAATGCGGGCGCCGGTGCGCTCGTACTCGTCGGCGCTGGGGTACAAAATTTGAAAGCTCTGGCCCACCAGTTGCTCGCGGCTGGCGCCAAACATGTCGCACAGCGCCTGGTTGCAGTCCACCATGGTGCGCTGGCGCGACAACGCCAGCCCCACGGGGGCCAGGTCAAAAGCGAGCCGGTAATCGATATTCATAACGGTTGACCACGGCGCCGGAGCGCGACCCCGGTGCTTGACAAGGTGCGGGCCAGGGCACCGACGGGCCGGCTTCGCCGGACGGCCAGTGCCGCCCTCTTCAGGGGGTCGCGCGCAGCGCGGCGGGGGTGGGTCATCACAGGGTTAGTCATTAGGTCAAACTACGTATGACTTTACGTAGTATCGTCACCTTATCCCTGTTCAACCACTGGAGCAACCGACGTGAACAAGATTTACCCGAGCGCAGCCGAAGCCCTGAAAGGCGTGGTGGCCGACGGCCAACTGATCGCCGTAGGCGGTTTTGGCCTGTGTGGCATTCCCGAAGCGCTGATCGACGCCCTGCGCGATTCTGGCGTGAAGAACCTCACCGCCATCTCGAACAACGCGGGCGTGGACGACTTCGGTCTGGGCAAGCTGCTGCAGACGCGCCAGATCAAGAAAATGATCTCGTCTTATGTGGGCGAAAACAAAGAGTTTGAGCGCCAGTACCTGGCCGGTGAACTCGAACTTGAATTCACGCCGCAGGGCACGCTGGCTGAAAAGCTGCGCGCCGGTGGCGCCGGCATTCCGGCTTTTTTCACCAAAACCGGCGTGGGCACGCTGGTGGCCGAAGGCAAGGAGCTGCGCGAGTTCGACGGTGAAACCTACGTGATGGAGCGCTCTCTGGTGCCTGAGGTGTCGCTGGTGAAGGCCGACGTGGCCGACATGTCGGGCAACCTGCGCTTCAACAAGACCGCACGCAACTTCAACCCCGCCGCGGCCACGGCCGGCAAGATCTGCATTGTGGAGGTGGAGCGCATTGTGGCCACCGGCGACATTGCACCGGACGACGTGCACCTGCCCGGCATTTACGTGCACCGCATTGTGCTGAACCCCACCCCGGAAAAGCGCATCGAGAAGCGCACCACCCGCGACCGCAAGTAAGGAGATCACCATGCCTTGGACCCAAGACCAGATGGCCGCGCGTGCGGCGCAGGAGCTGCAGGACGGCTTTTATGTGAACCTCGGTATCGGCATCCCGACGCTGGTGGCCAATCACGTGCCCGACCACGTGGAAGTGTGGCTGCAGAGCGAAAACGGCATGCTGGGCATTGGCCCGTTTCCCTACGAGGATGAGGTGGACCCCGACCTGATCAACGCCGGCAAGCAGACCGTGACCACCATGAAGGGATCGGCCATTTTCGGTAGCGACCAGTCGTTTGCCATGATCCGCGGCGGCAAGATCAACCTGTCCATTCTGGGCGCCATGCAAGTCACCGCCGAGGGCGATCTGGCCAACTGGATGATTCCCGGCAAGATGGTCAAGGGCATGGGCGGTGCCATGGACCTGGTGGCGGGCGTCAAGCGCGTCATCGTGCTCATGGAGCACGTGGCCAAAAAGAAAGACGGTACCGAAGACCTGAAAATCTTGCCCGCCTGCACCTTGCCGCTGACCGGCAAAGGCGTGGTGGATCGCATCATCACCGACCTGGGCGTGATGGACGTGACGCCCGAAGGCCTGAAGCTCGTCGAGCTGGCCGACGGCGTGACGCGCGAGTTCATCCAGAGCAAGACTGGCGTTCCGCTGATCTGATCGCTCGATGGCCTATTGTTTGGTGGCCTTTTGAAAGCATGTTGACAGCCGCAGTGGCTACACTGCACGCTTGTCCATCGCACGCACCCGCTCAAGGTGCGGGCTTTTTCGTTGGGTTTTTCATTTGCGTTTTGGGGAGTGGGTTTGGAAGCTTTCTTACTGTCCACCGGTATCGTGGCTCTGGCCGAAATGGGCGACAAGACACAGCTTTTGTCCCTCGTGCTGGCCGCCCGTTTCAAAAAACCCTGGCCCATCATTTGGGGCATTTTGGCGGCCACGCTGCTCAACCACGCCCTGGCCGGCGCGGTGGGCTCGTGGGTGATGGCCGCCGCAGGGCCCGACGTGATGCGCTGGGTGTTGGGCGTGTCCTTCATTGCCATGGCCGGCTGGATGCTCATTCCCGACAAGCTGGACGACGAAGACGCGGTGCCCAAGCGCCAGTTTGGGGTGTTTTTCACCACCACCTGGGCGTTCTTTCTGGCTGAAATGGGCGACAAAACCCAAATCGCCACCGTGGCGCTGGGTGCGCAGTACGAGCCGCTGGTGGCCGTGGTGGCCGGTACCACCTTGGGCATGATGCTGGCCAACGCACCCGTGGTGTTCTTTGGTGATGCCATTACCCGGCGTGTGCCCATCAAGGCGGTGCATGTGGCGGCCGCGCTGATCTTTCTGGCCCTGGGTGTGGCGGTGCTCTGGAGTGGATCGTAAGTGCGGCCCCTGTGGCCGCCTCGGCTTGGCTGTTGCGGCTTGACTATCGGCTCGGCACTGGCCAGCACAGGTGCTGGCCTTGTTTCCCGACGCCTTCGGCACACAGCACAAATGGAGTCTGTTCTGGGGGGCTCAGCGTCCCCCACTGCCCAGGCATGTGACACCCTCCGCACCGGGAACGGGCGCGTGAACGGGTGGTGCCGTGCCCTGAGCGCGGTCGGCTGCCTGTGCCGCCCAACGAAGGCCTGGCGCACCGGTGTCGTGGCGCATACGGCATGTCGCGCACCGCCTGTGCCCGGCCGCCACAGGCACGGCGCTGAGCATCACGCCCGCGAGGCTGTATTGCTCAAAAACGTCGAAACGCGGTACCAGCACGTCCCATGACGCAGCCTCGTCGACAAAAAGTGACGCGTCACCCGGCCTGATGCTGTCTCATCACCCCCTTTGCCGGCGTTCGGGTGTGGACGGGTAACATGCCCGCATGACCCGACTGCAAACCCAGTACCAACGCCTTTACCAGCTGCCCGCCACCGAAAGCACAAACGGCGCCAGCGGCCTCATCGGCCATGGCGGCGCGGTACGCGCCCTGGTGCTGGCGCTGGGCAAGCCTGCCGACTGGGCCGCCCTTGCCCCCGTGTGGCGCGGTGTTCAGGCCGACCTGGCCTTGCCCGCGCCCGCCATTGCGGTGAATGGTGTTGATGCCTTTGAGCTGTGGTTTTCGCTCGCCCAACCCGTCCCGGTGGGCGAAGCGGTGGCGTTTCTCGTGGGCCTGCACCAGCGCTACCTGGCCGGCCTGAAGCCCGGTCGCGTGAAGCTGTGGCCCACCGCAGACGCCACACCGTGGCCCGCACCCCCCATTCCTGCACTGCACGCGCCTGACCGCTGGTCCGCATTTGTGGCGCCCGATCTGGCGGCCGTGTTTGGCGGCGACGACCCGTCGCTCGACTTTCAGCCCGGTGAAGATGCGCAGGCCGAGCTGCTCAGCCGGTTGCACGGCATCCAGGCAGACGACTGGCAGGCGTCGCTGCGGCAGTTGCAGCCCTTGGTGTCCGTCACCGACTTGGCCGCCTCAACGCGTGGTGCGCCTGCTGCGCCAGTTGCGGCAATTGAATCCACGCCGCTCCCTGTCGCTCTGGCTGGCATCTACCAGGATCCCCGCGAATTTTTGCGGGCTGTGATGAACGACCCCGGCGTGGCGCTGGCGCTGCGCATTGAAGCGGCCAAAGCGTTGTTGCCCTGAAGGGGGTTTGTGTCCCGGGATTCAAGGGCTGGTTTCGAGCCTTTGCGGTCACCCGATAGTGGCTTTCAAATTTGCAGATCGCCGCCCAGCGGGCCGCTGAGCAGGCGTTCCACGGTCAAGCCCACGTCGGATTGACCCTGGAAACGGCAGTTGGGCAGGCCCTGGCGCACTGCCTGGCGGCTCAATCGGGTCCGTAGCGCCGTCACCCGGAAGGTGAGCGCCGCCGTGGTCAAAATCGTCCATGTTCATGAGACTTTTCAGCGGAAAGAGCGCGGTCAACTGCCGTTTCCAGGTTGAAGCCGCCCGCCGGTGGTGCCGGTGGCCATGAGGGTGTGTTGGCGCAGCAGGGGCACGAACGCGGTGGCCAGGGCCACCATGTCGTCTTTTTTGCGGTCGTGGGCGATGAGGGCAATGGGCCTGGGCGTCACCGCTGTTCCATGTGCTTTGCCATGGTCTTGCCCAGCTCCACGCCCCACTGGTCGTAGGCGTTGATGCCCCAGATGGCGGCTTGTGTGAACACCTTGTGTTCGTACAGCGCGATCAGCGCGCCCAGGCGGTGTGGGGTGAGGGCGTCGAGCCAGACGGTGCTGCTGGGCACGTCACCCTGGAAGCTGCGCTGGCTCACAAACACCTCGGTCTGCTCGGCGCTCAGGCCCTCGGCCATCAGCGCGTGCCGGGTGTCGGCTTCATTGCGGCCCAGGGCCAGGGCCTGAGCTTGGGCGCGCAGGTTGAGGTTGACGACGCGGTGGTGCTCGGCGGCCAGCGGCAGGGGCGTGTCTTCGGTTTCAACGCCGATGAATTCGACCGGCACGCGGTGGGTGCCCTGGTGCAGCAGCTGAAAGTAGGCGTGTTGCCCGTCGATACCCAGGCCGCCCCAGACGATGGGGCCGGTGTCGGCCTCAACGGGCTGGCCGTCCTTGCGCACGCGCTTGCCGTTGCTTTCCATGTCCATTTGTTGCACGAAGGGCGCGAAGCGTACCAGGCGGCTGGGGTAGGTGGAGAGCAGCTGGGTGGGGCAGTGCAAAAAGTTGCGGTTCCACACGCCGCTCAGGGCCAGGATGACGGGCAGGTTTTGTGCCAGCGGCGCACGGCGAAAGTGCGCGTCCATGGCCTGGCCGCCGGCCAGAAACTCGCGGAAGGCGGTGGACCCAATGGCCACGGCCAGCGGCAGGCCGAGCGCGGACCAGATGGAGTAACGGCCGCCCACCCAGTCCCAGAAGGTGAAGGTGTGCTCTGCCGGGTAGCCGGCGGCGCCGGATTTTTGCGGTGCGGCGGTGATGGCGACCAGGTGGGCGCTTTGCGCGCTGCCGGTGATGCCGCCGTCTTGTAGCCAGCGCCGCGCGGAGGCGGCGTTGGTCATGGTTTCTTGCGTGGTGAAGGTTTTGCTGGCCACGATGATGAGCGTGGTGAGCGGGTTCAGGTCGCGCAGCGTGCTGTGCAGCGTCCAGGCGTCGGGGTTGCTGACAAAGTGCACGCGCACGCCCGTCTTGCCGTCGCTGCACAGCGGGGCCAGCGCGTCGGCGGCCATGCGGGGCCCCATGTCGGAGCCGCCGATACCGATGGTCACCACGGCGGTGAGGGGCAGGCCGGTGCTGCCTTTCACATCACCCGAACGCACGCGTTCGGCGAAGGTGCAGACGCGATCCCGCTCGGCCTGCACCCGTTGCTGGATCTCGGCGCTCCACGGCGCGTCGCTACCGGTGGCCCCAGGTGCGCCGCGCAGGGCCACGTGCAGCACGGCGCGCTGTTCGCTGGTGTTGATGATGTCGCCGCGAAACATGGCGTCGCGCTGAGCTTGGACGCCGGCTTCTTTCGCCAGCGAGATCAGGGTCGACCACTCGGCGCCGCCCAGGGCCTGGCGGGTGAAGTCGATGCGGATGCCGGTGCCTTCTGCGCCGGCCTGCATCGCTTCGCGGCCCGGCTGGGCCAGGCGCTCGCGCAGGTGGGGCTGGGGCAGGGCCGCGAGCGTGGTCAGTTGTTGCCAGGCGGTGAGGGCGGTGGGGCTGGTCATGGGGGTTCCCTGATATTTCTTGCTGCGATTGTCGCGGCGAAGGTCAGCGGGCGGCCAAGGCTGTGGCTTCTTTCGCCAGTTGTGTGATCTTCTTCCAGTCACCTGCCGCCAGTGCGTCGGCCGGCGTGAGCCAGCTGCCACCCGCCACGGCCACGTTGGGCAGCTTCAAAAAGTCTTTCAGGTTCTCGGGGCTCACGCCGCCAGTGGGGCAAAACATCACGTCGGGAATCGGTGCGCCCAGCGCCTTGAGCATGCCCATGCCGCCGGCCTGCTGCGCGGGGAACAGTTTCATGAGGCTGAAGCCTTGTTCGCGGCGTTGCATCACTTCACCCGGCGTCATCACGCCGGGGATGAAGGGCAGCTTGGCTGCTTTCACCGCGCCAACCAGTGCGTCGGTGCAACCGGGCGACAGGGCGAACGTGGCGCCCGCGTCGATCACGCGCTGCACCTCGGCCACGCGGGTCACGGTGCCCGCGCCCAGGTGCATCTGCGGTACGGCCTTGGCCACGGCTGCGATGCTGGCCAGCGCGGCATCAGAACGCAGGGTGATTTCCATCACGTCGATGCCGCCTTCGAGCAGGGCATGGGCCAGCGGCACGGCGTGGGCCGGGTCGGTGAGCACGATGACGGGCACAACGCGGGAGGTGAAAGCGGGGCGGGTGAAGCAGGTGGTCATGGGGTGTGGGGGGTGTGTTTTGAGGGGTGAGGGCCCATGCGCCAAAGACGCCTGGCGGAATCAACCCAGCAATGGCGACGCGCCCGACTCGGCGGTGCTCGCGTGCGAGCGGAACAGACCAAACAGCTCCCGGCCGGTACCGTGCGCGTTGTGGCTCAGGTCGGGGTGGCTCACGTTGCGTGCGGCCAGGGTGGCGGCGTCCACCTCCAGGTGCAACACGCCACGCTCGCAGTCCAGTGTGATCCAGTCGCCGTCTTGCACCTTGGCAATCGTGCCCTCGGACAGGGCTTCGGGGCTGAGGTGGATGGCGGCGGGCACCTTGCCCGACGCGCCGCTCATGCGTCCATCGGTCACCAGCGCCACTTTGAAACCCTTGTCTTGCAACACCGCCAGTGGCGGCGTGAGCTTGTGTAGTTCGGGCATGCCGTTGGCGCGCGGACCCTGGTAGCGCACCACGGCGATCAGGTCTTTATCCAGTTCGCCGGCGTTGAACAAGGCCAGCAGGTCTTGCTGGTCGCTCACCACCACGGCTTGGGCGCGTACAAAGCGGTGCTCGGGCCTCACTGCGGAAAGCTTGACCACGCTGCGGCCCAGGTTGCCTTTCAACAGGCGCAGGCCGCCGTCGGCGCTGAAGGGCTCAGCCACCGGACGCAGCACGCTGGTGTCCCCGCTGAGCGGGGGCAGGTCACGCCAGGCCAGGCTGGCGCCGTCCAGCCACGGTTCCCGGGTGTAGGCGCCCAGGCCAAAGCCCATCACCGTGTTCATGTCACCGTGCAGCAGGCCGTTGGCCAGCAACTCGCGCATCAAAAAGCCCATGCCGCCAGCGGCGTGGAAGTGGTTCACGTCGGCGCTGCCGTTGGGGTAGACGCGGGCCAGCAGCGGCACCACGGCAGAGAGTTCGGCGAAGTCGTCCCAGTCGATCAGCACCCCCGCGGCGCGCGCCATGGCCACCAGGTGGATGGTGTGGTTGGTGCTACCGCCGGTGGCCAGCAGGCCCACGATGCCGTTGACCACGGCTTTTTCGTTGACGATGTCGGCCAGGCGAATGTGTGGCTGCCCGCCGCGCCCGGTGTTGATCAGGGCGCGCTCCAGCGCCGCTTTGCTGAGGGCTTCACGCAGCGCCACACCGGGGTTGACGAAAGACGAGCCCGGCAGGTGTAGGCCCATGATTTCCATCAGCATCTGGTTGCTGTTGGCGGTGCCGTAAAAGGTGCAGGTGCCGGGCGAGTGGTAGGCCTGGGCTTCGCTTTCCAGCAGCGCGTCGCGGCCCACCAGGCCCTGCGCGTAGTGCTGGCGCACCTTGGCTTTGGCGTCGTTGGACAAACCGGTGGTCATGGGCCCTGCGGGCACAAACACGGTGGACAGGTGGCCGAACTGCACCGCGCCCATGAACAGGCCGGGCACGATCTTGTCGCACACGCCGAGCATGAGCGCCGCGTCGAACACGTTGTGCGACAGCGCCACGGCGGTGGACAGGGCGATCACGTCGCGCGAGAACAGCGAGAGTTCCATGCCGGCGGCGCCCTGGGTGATGCCGTCGCACATGGCGGGCACACCACCGGCCATCTGGGCCGTGGCACCCAGTGCACGGGCGTGGCTGCGCAGCAACGCGGGGTAATTTTCGTAGGGCTGGTGGGCCGACAGCATGTCGTTGTAGGCGCTGACGATGCCCACATGCGGCGTGCGCTCGGCGTGAATCTTCAGCTTGTCGGCAGCGGGCAGCGCGGCGGTGGTGTGGGCCATGTTGGCACAGCCCATGCCGGCGCGCTGGGTGCCGGCTTTGGCGTTGGCGGCCATCGTTTTCAGGTAGTCGGCGCGGGGGCCGGCGCTGCGCTCGATGATGCGTTGTGTCACCTGGGCGAGGGTGGCGTTCAAGGGTGTGGTCATGGGGGTGTTCCTGTTCAGCCGATCCAGACGCTGACAGGCGTTTTGGACTGGTTCAGCACGAGGGAAATCGGGAGCGTTTCGTCGACCTTTTCAGCGGCGCGGCGGTACACGGCGAGTTTGGATCCGCCAGCGATGGACAGCACCAGCTCGCGCGCACCGAGCAGGGCGCTGAGCGTGAAGCTCAGGCGGGCGTGGGGCGCGGTGTCGGGCACGACCCAGGCCAGGCGCTGCTCGGTGGCGATGGCGCGGGCGTAGCCCGGCGCACCGGGGAACAGTGAGGCGGTGTGGGCGTCCTCGCCCATGCCGAGCACCGCCACGTCCAGCGGCCAGGGCAGGTCGGCGGTGCGGGCCTCGGCGTCCAGCACCAGCGCGTCGAGCCCCTCGGCGTTGAACTGCAGCGCGACTTCGCGAAAAAACGGCAGGAAGCGGGCCGCTGCCGCCTTGCCTTGCAGCAGGTGGCGTGCGACCAGGGCGGTGTTGCTGTCGGCGTGGTCGCGTGGCACCACGCGCTCGTCCACCAGCACCACGGTCACTCGGGCCCAGTCCAGGTCTTGCTCTCGCAGTGCTTCGAACATGGGGACGGGCGACTTGCCACCCGACACGGCGAGGCTGGCCTGGCCACGCTCGGCGATGGCCTTGCTCAGCGCGCTGGCGATGTGTGTCGCCAGCGCAGCGGGAGTGGTTCCGGCGTGTTCGGTCGCGACCATCAGGATTCCTCAATCCACGAACAGGCCTCCCGGGCCACGAGGGCCGATGACGCGGCTGGACCCCAGCTGCCAGCGGTGTAGGCCTTGGGCTTTTCGTTCAATTGTTGCCAGCCGTTGATGATGGGTTCAACCCAACTCCAGGCCGCTTCGAGTTCGTCACGGCGCATGAAATGGGTCAGCCGGCCTTTGATGACGTCGATCAGCAGGCGCTCGTAGGCTTCGGCACGGCGTTCGGAGAAGGCGGCTTCCAGATCCAGATTCAGGTTCACCGGGCGAAGCTTCATACCGCTGCCGGGCTCCTTGGCCATCATCTGCAGCTGGATGTGTTCTTCCGGCTGCAGGCGGATCATCAAGCGGTTCACCGATTGGTGAGCCGAGTCGCTGAAGATGGTGAAGGGCAGATCGGCGAACTGGATCACGATTTCGGACTGACGCGCGGCCATGCGCTTGCCGGTTCGCAGGAAAATCGGCACGTTGGCCCAGCGCCAGTTGTTGATGTGGGCCTGGAGTGCTACGAAGGTCTCGGTGTTGCTGTCAGCGGGGATGTCGGCTTCCTGCAGGTAGCCCACGGCCGCTTCACCGTCGGAGGCGCCGGCGCTGTACTGGCCGCGCACGGTGTCCTTGGCCACGTCGGCGATGGTCATGGGCCGCAGCGAGCGCAGCACCTTGAGCTTCTCGTCGCGCACGGCGTCCGGGTCCAGCGACACCGGTGGCTCCATGGCCACAATGCACAGCAACTGCAACAAGTGGTTTTGCATCATGTCACGCATGGCGCCGGTGCTGTCGTAGAAGCCTGCGCGGCTTTCCACACCCACCGATTCTGCCACCGTGATCTGCACGCTCTTGATGTAGGGGCTGCGCCACAGCGGCTCAAAAATGGTGTTGCCAAAGCGCAGCACCATCAGGTTTTGCACGGTTTCCTTGCCCAGGTAATGGTCGATCCGGAAAATTTGCTTTTCCTGGAAGTGCTGCCCCACGCTGTCGTTGATTTGCCTGGCCGAGGCGAGGTCATGGCCCAGCGGTTTCTCCAGCACCACGCGCGAACGCTCGTCGACCAGGCCCGCGCCGCGCAGGTGGGCGCAAATGCTCACGAACAAATTGGGTGCGGTGGCCAGGTAGTACATGCGGTCTGAGTTGCTTTGCAGTGCTGCGGCCAGGGCATGGAAGTCTTCGGCCAGGGTGACGTCGGCACACACGTAATGCAGGCGCTCCAGAAATGAGGTCCAGGTGGCGTCGGCGAAGGCCTTCTCGGCAATGAATCCCCGCACCTTTTCCTGAACGAAGGTCACGAAGGCAGCGCGGTCCCACGGCTGACGACCCACCGCGTGGATGCGCGTGGCTGCCGGCAGGTTGTTGTGCAGGTGCGCCATGTACAGCGCGGGCAGCAGCTTGCGAGCCGAGAGGTCGCCCACACCGCCAAAGATCACCAGATCAAGCGGCGCAGCTGGCGCGGTGTGGGGGGTGGATGTGTTCATGCCTCTAATCTAATCGCTTGGTTGTGACAGTTGTATCGTAATAAAATTACATAATTTTTGCGTCTGGGCTTTGAACCGGAAAGCCCTTGTGGATGCCGTTGGCCGTGAGCGTTCATGCTCGCGCTGCACGGCTTGACCCCGGGGACGATATTGAACCTAGAAACGGCAGTGGGACAGGCCCGATTGGCCTGTCAGGGGGTGCGCTGGCAAGGTGCGACGGCGCCGCTGGCTGCTGCCCGCCAGGAGGTGCAACGCAACCATCGCACCCCATGGCGGCACCATCGGGCTTGTCGCGCTTTCACCCACACGGTGAGCCTCGCCGTGGTCCATATCGTCAATGGTCATGGGTACCTCCAGCGGCATGAGCGCGATCAACTGCCGTTTATATAGATAAGGCCCAATAAAGTATGAACTTTCTGCAAATTTCTTGATACACCGGGTATGGAAAAAGAAAACGCAAGAAAGCAAACGCTTGAACAACTTCCCGAGCCGCGCAAGCAAGTGGTGAGGCTGCACAAGAAGGCATCAAGATCATGCAGATCGAGATCGTGGACATGACAGGGCCGAGCTACCCGCCTGTTCGAGCGGCCATCGACTTGTATGAGGCCGGTGGCTGGAGCGCCATCCGACCGGCTCGACGCGGGCGCCTCAGGGGTGATGGTCGGGTGCTCAGTCAAGCGCAGGAAGAGGCCATCCAGCGCCTGATCATTGACAAGCGTCCTGAGCAACTCAAGATGGACTTCCACCTCTGGAGCCGCGCTGCGGTGATGAAACTCATCGAACAAGAGTTCGACATCAAACTGCCGGTGCGCAGCGTCGGCAAGTACCTCACTCGCTGGGGCTTCACGCCGCAAAAGCCGATCAAGCGGCCTACGAGCAAAGCCCCGCAGCGGTGTAGGCTTGGCTGGAGGGCGAATACCCAGCCATTGAGCAGCGCGCTAGGGCTGAGGGTGCCGAAATTCACTGGGGAGACGAGACGGCGCTGGTCAACACGGACGTGCGAGGCAGAAGCTTTGCCCCGGCAGGCAAAACCCCGGTGGCGATGGCCGTGGGCGGGACGCGCCACAAGCTCTCGATGATTGCGACAGTGACCAATCAGGGCAAGGCCCGCTGGATGATCATCGATGAGGCCTTCGATGCGGGCAAGCTCATTGAATTCTTGCAGGCATTGATCCAGGATGCGGGCAAAAAGGTGTTCCTGATCCGGGACAACCTGAGGGTGCATCACAGCAAGTTGGTCAAGGCGTGGGTGGCCTTGCACGAAGCTCAGATCGAGCTGTTTTACCTGCCAAGCTACAGTCCACAACGCAACCCTGAGGAGGGGCTCAACGCCGACTTGAAGCGGGAAATGAGCAAGCGCGTGCCGGTGCGAACCCAGGCCAAATTACGCGAAGCTGCGAGCAACCACAGGGCAATGCTGGAGCAAAACCCGCAACGTGTGATGAGCTCCTTCCAGGATCGGCGCGTTCGCTCTGCCGCTTGATACTTCACAGGGCCGGAGCAATAGCCTTGGCAATCAGGCCCTACATGGCGTGCAGTCAACCGCTGTCCGGGCGGACCGAACGACATCAACGTGGGGTCCTTGTGCGTGATGGCCGCCTGGCCGATGGCAACGGTGTGGATTTCATCCATGCCCCTGAGCGGAGTGCCCTCAACGGCTAGGGCGCCAGGCCAGTCGAATCGGAGAAGGCAATGCTTTTGAGCGTCATCACACTCCCGACGATTTCAACGCGCTGGTTAGGGCCGGGCATCCACCAGTTGGGCAAGCACCTCGGGCGGTAGCGCTTGCAGGACTTCGTTGCCGTGCGAGTAGCCTTGTCTGACGATTTGATCGAACTTGTGCCACTCCAGCATGCCCACCCGGTGCAGCGGTGGGTTGAAGTACACGTCGGTGGCTGCCCGCGCCTCGCGGTGACGTGACACGCTGTACAAAATCGTCACATTCATCAAGATGCTGGCAATGGACGGCAGCCTGTAGCGCCGCTTGTCACGCGGGCGCAGTTTGTCGCGCAGCAGTGCCCAAGTGCCGGGCACTTCACTGTGTGGAATTTTGCGAGGCGGACCAAAACTCAAATCAACGCCGAGCACGGTGCCCACCCCGCGCATTTTTCGCATCACGTCCACGGGGAAATTGTTGAAAGTGCCACCATCGCACAGCAAATCACCCTCAAAAATCACCGGCGGCAAGGCGCCCGGGATGGCGATGCTGGCACGCATTGCGCGATCCAGGTTGCCTCGGCGCAAGACCATCTCGCTGGCGGTGGAGTAGTTGGTGGCAATGCAGTAAAAGTTTTTCCACAAGTCTTCGATGTCGGGGTCGGTGCCGAACAGGTCCATCACCGACTCGCGAACCAACCGCCGCAGGCGCTGGCCCTTGATCAGCGAAATCAGCGGCAGCCAGTTGAAATCGCTGGTGGGGTTGCTGGCAAACGCTTTGCGTGCCACTTGCAGCACCTGCTCCAGCGGCTGGTTTGACGCCACCAACATCGCCATGAGCGCCCCGATGCTGGTGCCACCCACACAATCCACCTCAACACCGCGCTCCAGCAGTGCGCGGTAAACGCCCAGCTGCGACAGGCCACGCGCGCCTCCTCCGGCCAGCACCAGCCCGACAGCGGTGCGCGTTTGCAGCCGGGCCAGCCGCGCCATGTCGCGTGCCGAACCCAGGCGAAGGTGCACGTGGTCGGCCACCGGGCGGCGGTTCAGCCAGGCGTGGGTGTTCATGGGCGTGCGCTTGTCAGCGGCATGCAGGAGAACCAACACCTGGGCTGCTGCTGCGCGCGGTGGGCGCAGCATCAGAAAGTCGGTCTCTGTCGGGTGCAGGCGCACCGGCTCATGGGCATTGGCCACCAGCAGCAATTCGTCACAATGGCTTGCACAGCGGCGCGTCCACGCATTGAGTTCGGCATCGGCCACCATCAGCACAAAGTCGTTCTCGGCTTCGATCTGGTCCAGGATCATGGCCACCTGGCGGTTCACCTCGGGGTTCTGATCGTCGTCTGCCGACAACCCCAACGCCTGCAGCTTGGTCGCCAGCAGCGCTGAATCGATCCGCTGCACGCGACCGGCCGCGGCCATGCTGACAGCAAAGCGCGTGCCGAAGTCGGCCAGGTCCACACCGGCCGTAACGGCCATCAGGCCCGTGATGACGGGCTTCTCTACGGGCACCCGTGCCCGCTCGGTCTGCAGCCGACGAATGAGTTGCTGGGTCAGGCCGATAGAGGCCTGGGCACTGCTTGCCAGCAGCTTGTTGAAGGCTACCTTGTCCAGCCGGATCAGCACCGAATCGCGGATGGCCACCACGGTGGCCGACCGGGGCGCGCCGGTGTAGAGGCTCATTTCACCAATCACCTGGCCACGCGACATTTCTCGCACCGCGCGCTCTGGGCCGTTCTCGTCCCGGATGTAGGCGCGCAAGCGGCCGCTGATGACCATGAACATCGATTCGCCCGCTTCACCCTGTTCCATCAGGGTTTCGCCACTGCCGATCTCGATCCATTCGATATGAGCCCGCAGGAGCGCAACTCCAGCGGGATCGGTTTCCCCCAGAAACGCGGTCAGTTGGCGACCCAGCAACTCATCCTGGTAGGGAAGCAACGTGTGTATGACTTGCATGCGCCGCCGTTTGTGATTGTGTGAATTTCGCCACGAAGCTTAACCACAATTGCAACAAAACGTCAAATACCAAGCTCACCAACGCCCGCCTTCAGGCGCGACGGATCGGATGTGGGCGCGGTTTCAACAGCCGGTCATCGCCCGCCAGCCCGGCCATGTTGCTTTGGCAATAGCGAACTTGCGGGTGCTGGCGCTGAAACTCTCGCCCGTTGCCATGGCTTGGGCAAAGGCGGTCGGGTCAGTCACGCGGGTGCCGCCCAGCAGTGTCACGCCGCGTTCGAACAGCGCGTCGGGCCAGAGTCCGGCCGACGGGCCGATGACGGCGAACTGGGTGGCGGTGGGCGCTGCGGCCAGCATCCCGTCCAGCGTGTCGTTGAGCAGTATGGTGGACGTGCCCACCACTTGGTTGCAATCGGCGAGCAGGGCGCGGTCCAGCCCGATGGTGATCTGTGGGTAGCGTTCGCGCTGGCGCGCCACCATGGCCGCATTCATTTCCACCACGCTCAGTCGCCCGCCGGCTTCGGCCACGCGCTGCACCAGCGGCGGAAAGAAGCCGATCATGCCCAGGTGGTCTTGCGGGCCCAGCACCACGTCGCCCAGCGAATTGCCAGCCGCTGGCGGTTCGTAGCCCAGGCGGCGCCAGACCGAATCGGTCATCGCGTTGATGGCCGCGAGCGCGATGGCGCGCTCCACCTCGCTGCCACCGGTCAGGTGCTGCGCCAGGGCCATGGGGTCGGCGTCGGCCAGCGGTGCGGTGGCGGCCGAGCCATGTGCTGCGAGCAGGTCGCGCAGCGTGCCACCCAGCATCACGTAGGACAGGCCAAAGGCACCGTCGCCCAGCTCGATAGCGCAGAACTCGGCATCGTGTTCGCCTTCAGCAGGCGCGTTCTGCAGCGCGCGCAGCGGCAGGTGCAACCGGCGCACTCGCGGGCTGGGGTGTCGCGTGGCGATTGCAGCCAGTTGCTGCCGGATGGCGCTGGCGACGGGTGCGGTCGGGCGGTGGTTCATGCTTCGATGGTAGCGGTCACAGGCGCCGTGGTTTGTGGTGCTGGGTCCGTTGTCTGGGGTCTCGCCGCAGCCGATCCGCTGCCGTGGTTTGTACAAGGACCACGCAATCCCCCCCCGCCGCGCTCAAAGTCCAAGTGCAACACCCTCCCTGGAGAATCTGTTGCATGCCCAAAACCCACACCCATCTGAGTCTGGAAGATCGCGCCTTGATGCAAGTCTGGCTTGAATACAACCTGAGGGTGCATCACAGCAAGTTGGTCGAGGCGTGGGTGGCCTTGCACGAAGCTCAGATCGAGCTGTTTTACCTGCCAAGCTACAGTCCACAACGCAACCCTGAGGAGGGGCTCAACGCCGACTTGAAGCGGGAAATGAGCAAGCGCGTGCCGGTGCGAACCCAGGCCAAATTACGCGAAGCTGCGAGCAACCACAGGGCAATGCTGGAACAAAACCCGCAACGTGTGATGAGCTCCTTCCAGGATCGGCGCGTTCGCTCTGCCGCTTGATACTTCACAGGGCCGGAGCAATAGGTTGAACGCACCTTCCTTGAGAGGGCGCTTCCCCGGAGCGCTCGGATCGAGGCCATTCCTTTGTCGTCACCGCTGATGAGGCGGTGTTTGTCTATCTTTCGTCCGGCGCAACAATCGGCTCAGTCGGTGGCTGCCAGGACAGCGGAATTCTGGACCAAGCGGTTGGCCAGCGGCTGTTCACTGGCGCCTGGCCGAGGGCCAGGCAGGTCGGCGATCCTTTGGGCAAAGATCAACTTGCTTGCTCGGTTCCGTTCATGAGCAGGAGGCATTGGCGATGCTTTACACGCGGTGATCTGTTGGCCTTGATGGCCTGCTCGGCGGTTTGTGCTCGGTAGCTGTCATGGCGCAACCCCGGGGGGCGCGTGCTTCAGCGGCAGCCTGTTGCACTCAACCGCAGCTGGCGCTGGGCCCGCGCAGCGGCGGCTTCGGAGTGCGTCACCAGCACCAGCGCGGCGCCGGTTTGTGTGGCCTGTTGCTGCAACACATCCATCACCTGCGCGGCGGTGGTGGGGTCGAGGTTGCCGGTGGGCTCGTCGGCCAGCAGCAGGCTCGGGCGGTGCACCAGCGCGCGGGCAATGGCCACGCGCTGTAATTGCCCGCCAGACAATTGCGCTGGCAGGCGCTCACCCAGGTCGCCCAGGCCCACGGCCTGCAGCATGTGCGCCACGCGGGCCGGGTCGGGCCGTTTCAACAGCAGCAGTGGCAGGCCCACGTTTTGCACCACGTCCAGGTGGGGCAGCACATGAAAGGCCTGGAACACAAAGCCCAGCTTTTCACGCCGCCAGTGCGCGCGCTGGGTTTCGTTCAGCGCGCCCAGGTTCACCCCGTCGTGGGTGATGGTGCCGCTGCTCCAGTCGTCCAGCGCCGCCATGCAGTTGAGCAGGCTGGACTTGCCCACGCCCGATTCGCCCACGATCGCCACAAACTCACCGGGCGCCACGCTCAGGTTGACGTGGCTGAACACCGGTGTGTTGCCGTAACGCTTGCTCAGGTCGCGTATGTCCAGGCTCATGCGGGTGGCCCCAGCAACGCTTGGGTGTGCCGCAACACCTGGGCCAGCGCGTCGGGTGCGTCGCAGGCAACCGCTACGCGCTCCGGCATGGCGCGCAGCCAGGTGATCTGGCGTTTGGCCAGTTGGCGGGTGGCAAAAATGCCGCGATCGCGCAGTTCGGCCAGCTGGGCATTGTTGAGTGCGTCACCTGCAGCGTCCATTGCTTCCCAGGTCTGGCGGTAGCCCACGCAGCGCATTGAAGGCAGGTCGGGGTGCAGGTCGCCACGGGCGCGCAGCTGGCGCACCTCGTCCAGGAAGCCGGCCGCCAGCATGGCGTCAAAGCGTTGAGCAATGCGGGCGTGCAGCCAGGTGCGGTCCAGCGGTTCCAGCGAGAGCAGCGCGCCGGGTTCAATCGGGTTGGGGTGGGTGGCGGTGCGCCGGGTCTGAAACACCGAAATGGGCTGCCCCGACACCTCAAACACCTCCAGGGCGCGCTGGATGCGCTGCGAGTCGTTGGGCGAGAGCCGGGTCGCGGTGGGGGCGTCCACCTGCGCCAGTTCGGCGTGCAGCGCGGGCCAGCCCAGCGCCCGGGCGCGGGCTTCGATGCGCTCGCGCACAGCGGCGTCGGCGCGGGGCATGTCGTCCATGCCTTGCATGAGCGCCTTGAAATAGAGCATGGTGCCGCCCACCAGCAGCGGCGTGCACCCACGGGCGCGAATGTCGCCCATGAGGCGGGTGGCGTCGGCCACGAATTCGGCGGCGCTGTAAGCCTGCAGTGGGTCGCGTATGTCGATCAGGTGGTGCGGCGCCTGCGCCAGCTCGGCGGGTGTGGGCTTGGCGGTGCCAATGTCCATGCCGCGGTACACCAGCGCTGAGTCAACGCTGATGATTTCCACCGGCCAGCGCTGCGCAATGGCGAGCGAGGCCGCGCTTTTGCCGCTGGCTGTGGGGCCCGCCAGAGCTATACAGCCCGGTCGCGCTGCCAAGTAGGGCACTTTTCCCGGTGTCATGGGATCGATGGCTGTGTGATGCGCGCGGCAGATGGGCTGGCGTCGCCATAGCGTTGCACCAGCGTCCAGGCGGTGGCGGCGATCAGCACGCTCCAGAACCAGATCCCGTTGGTGAGCGGCAGCACGCTGCCCGTGCCCTCACCAATAACGGCCAGGCTTTTGCCGAGCCAGCCGCCCATGAAGAAGGCGGCCACCATCATCAGAAAACCGCTCAGCGCCGAAGCCGCGCCGGCAGCCTGCGGAAACGGACTCACCGCACCACTCTGGCCGCAAGGCTGGTGCACGCCGTGGCCCATCATGAACAGGTAAAACGGCACCATGATGGCCCACAGGTTTTGAACCCCCACGAGCGCCAATACCCCCATGGCGGTGCCGCCGGTGAGCGTGAAGACGCCCGCAATGGCCACGGTGCGGCGCACACCAAAGCGCAGCAGCAGGCGACGGCAGGCCAGGGTGCCCAGGATGTAGCTGAGCGACATCGACATCATCACCAGGCCGTAGCTGGTTGTGCTCAGCCCCAGCACCTGGATGAACACAAACGACGACGCCGCCAGGAACGTGAACAGGCCGCCGTAAGACGTGGTGGCCAGCAGCGCAAAGGCGATGAACGTGGGGTGCCGCGCGATGTGAGACCAGGTGCGCAGCAGGGTGAGCGGCTGCAAGGCACGTGGGTTTTTCTGCTGCAAGGTTTCTTCAAAGCGCCACACCAGCAGCGCCAGCGTGAGCGCGCCAAACACCGCCAGCGCCAGGAGCGCGGTGCGCCAGCCAAACAGGTCGGACAGCAGGCCGCCCAGCGGCGCACTGGCGCAGGCGATCACGCCCAGCCCGGTGAGTCCTTTGGACATGATGCGGGCGCCCTCGGTGGGCGCGTACAGGTCGCGCACGATGGCGCGCGCGCACATCACCCCAGCCCCCATGGCCATGCCCTGCAGCGCGCGCCAGGCAATCAGGTGTTCCATGGACGGCGAAAAACTGCTGCCGATGGACGCCACCACAAACGCGCCCATGCCCAGCAGCAAAATGGGGCGGCGCCCAAAACGGTCAGACAGCGGCCCCCACACCAACTGCGACAAGCCAAACGACAGCAGCAGGGCGGTGAGCGTGAGCTGGGCTTGCGCCATCGGCGCGCCAAAACCGGCGGTCAGGGCGGGCAGGGCGGGCAGGTACAGGTCGGTGGCAATCGGCTGCAAACCCAGCAGCAGCGACAGTGTGAGAACGATGAGGCCGGGGGCCATCGGGGAGGGCTTGGAAGACATCCGGTCGAGGGTAGCAGAAGCGCCCGGGCCGACGGGTTGCCGAAGCGCCAGCCCCAACGCATGAACGGTCCAACCCAGGGCACCGCCGGGCAGGCTGTGCCCGCCCCTTGGGGGGTGACGCGAAGCGGCGCGGGGGGTGTTCTATTTCAACCCAAACAGATCCGCCAGCGCCACCCGGTACTGCGACTGGCCGACCGAGTTGGTGTTGTGGTGCGAGCCACCTTCCACCAGCACAAAGGCTTTGCGCCCGGTGGCTGCGTCATACAGGCGGCGGCCCAGTTCGGGGCTGATCAGCCGGTCTTGGCCGCCGTGTACCACCAGCAGTGGCGAGCCAATCTCGGGCACCCGTTTCACCGCTTCAAAACGCTGGGTGATCAGCGGCGACACCGGCAGCCAGCCCCATTTGAAGGTGCTCACCACATCGGGGATGGAGGTGAACGTGCCTTCGACCAGCGTGCCCGCTTCGTCGTTCACCTGCGCGGCCAGTTCAATGGCAATGGCGCCGCCCAGCGAATGGCCAAAAATGTAGCGCGGGCGCCCGGGGTAGTGCTGGCCGAGCCAGTCCCAGGCGGCGCGCGCGTCTTCGGCGGCCAGGGTTTCAGAGGGCAGCTCGTTGGTGCTCTGGCCAAAGCCCCGGTAGTCGACCCCCAGCACCGAAAAGCCCAGCTCTTGCATGCGGCGCATGCGAAAGGCGGAGCCGGTGACGTTCCAGCGTGCGCCATGCAGGTAGAGCAACACGGGTGCGTCGGCCCGGGCATCGAAGTTTTCGTGCGGCACCCACAGGCCGTGCAGCTTGACGGGCTGGCCGGTTTCTTCGGACTGGAAGTCGATCCACACATCGGCCATGCCCTCGGCAGCTTCGGCGCCGCGCGACCAGCTGCGGTCGGAGGGCTGAAAGATCCACTCGCGCTGGCGCTCGTCCAGGGTGGCGCACCCCGCGAGCAGACCCAGGGCAACAATCGCGGCGAAGAACAGGCGTTTCATGGGGAGGCTGGAGGTGCTCAGGCGGGGGAAAGTTCAGGGCAGAATGGCCTTTTGGGTTTTTTTAGATAGGTTTTCCATGATGACCGATACCGTCTTTACCCGCATCGTCCGCCGAGAAATCCCCGCTGCCATTGTGTTTGAAGACGAACAGGTGATCGCCTTCATGGACGCCGGCCAGGTCAACCCGGGCCATGTGCTGGTGGCCACCAAGCGCCAGGTTGAAACGGTGATGGATCTGAGCGAGGCTGAGGCCGGGCACCTGTTTGCCATCGCCACCCGGGTGGCCAAAGCCGTGCAGGCCGCGTTTGAGCCCACCGGCATGACGCTGCTGCAAACCAACAAACCCGACGGCTGGCAAACCGTGCCGCACGTGCACGTGCACGTGTTGCCCCGCCATGCCAACGACAGTGTGGGCCTGGAATGGCCCCGCAAAGACCCGCCGCTGGCGGAGCTCAAGGCGCTGGCGGCGCGCATCAAGTTTTGAAGTACGCCACTTCGGCTGGAGCCTGAAACCTGTCCGGAGTGCAGAGTTCCCGCCCAGGGCACCGCCGGGCTGGCTTTGCCAGACGGCCAGTGCCGCCCCTCTCAGGAGGGTGACGCGAAGCGGCGCGGGGGGTACGACGGCACCTCCGGCGTGAAGTTCCCCACCCAGGGCACCGCCGGGCTGGCTTTGCCAGACGGCCAGTGCCGCCCCCTCAGGGGGGTGACGCGCCCCCAGGCGCGGCGCGGGGGGGCCTAGATAACGCCCTGCGCCAGCATGGCGTCGGCCACCTTCACGAAACCGGCGATGTTGGCGCCGTCGATGTAGCTCACCGATCCGTCGGGGCGGGTGCCGTGCTTCAGGCAGGCGGCGTGAATGCCTTGCATGATCTGCAGCAGGCGGGTGTCCACTTCGTCGCGCGGCCATGACAGGCGCAGCGCGTTCTGGCTCATTTCCAGGCCCGAGGTGGCCACGCCACCGGCGTTGCTGGCTTTGCCTGGTGCGTACAACACGCCGGCTGCTTCAAATGCTTTGGCCGCTTCAATGGTGGACGGCATGTTGGCGCCTTCGGCCACGCAGATCACGCCGTTCTTGATCAGCAGCGCAGCGTCGGCGGCGTTCAGCTCGTTCTGGGTGGCGCAGGGCAGGGCCACGTCCACCGGCACGTGCCAGGGTGTCACGCCGGCTTCAAACTTCACCCCGGTGCGGGCGGCGTAATCGCTCACGCGGCCGTACAGGTGGTTTTTCACGTCCATCAAGACCGCCAGTTTTTCGGGCGTGAAGCCGTCTTCGTCGACGATGGTGCCGCTGGAGTCGGACACGGTGATCACCTTGGCGCCCAGCGCCATGGCTTTTTCCACCGCGTACTGCGCCACGTTGCCCGAGCCCGACACGCTCACACGCAGGCCGTCAAACGAGCGGCCTTTGATCTTGAGCATCTCTTGGGCAAAGTACACCGTGCCATAGCCGGTGGCTTCGGGACGGATCAGCGAGCCGCCAAAGCTCATGCCCTTGCCGGTGAACACGCAGTCGGCGCGGTTGCTCAGCTTTTTGTACATGCCGGCCATGTAGCCCACTTCGCGGCCACCCACCCCAATGTCGCCCGCGGGCACATCGGTGTCGGCGCCCACATGGCGGAACAGTTCACTCACAAACGCCTGGCAAAAGCGCATCACTTCTGCAGGGCTCTTGCCCTTGGGGTCGAAGTCGGAGCCGCCCTTGCCGCCGCCCATGGGCAGGGTGGTGAGGGCGTTCTTGAAGGTCTGTTCAAACGCCAGAAACTTCAGCACCGAGAGGTTGACCGAGGGGTGAAAGCGCAGGCCACCCTTGTAAGGGCCAATGGCCATGCTGTGCTGGATGCGGTAGCCCTTGTTGACCTGCACGTCGCCGTGGTCGTTGACCCAGGAGACGCGGAACATCACCACGCGCTCGGGCTCCACCAGGCGGTCCAGCAGCCCTTGCTCGGCATATTTGGGGTGGGTCGCAATGAAGGGCCACAGGCTTTCCATCACTTCCGTGACGGCTTGCAGGAATTCGGGTTGGCCGGGGTTGCGCTGCTCAACGTGGGCGAGGAAATCGTGAACCGATGCGTACTTCATAGTGTCGTGCTCCAAATAAGTGCATGACATTATGCAAAACCCGCATTTCGCGAAGTAAAACGCCAACAAATGGTGCCGGTGACTTGTTTTTGGCGCGCGCTTTGATCGGGTAAACCCCTGAATCTTCAACTTTTTGGTGCGTTTTCAGCGCCCGCGCAGAAACAGCGCGTCGAGTTCTTTCATGCCCACCTGACGCCAGGTGGGGCGCCCGTGGTTGCATTGGTCTGAGCGCTCGGTGGTTTCCATCTGGCGCAGCAGGGCGTTCATTTCGTCCAGCGTGAGGCGGCGGTTGGCGCGCACCGCACCGTGGCAGGCCATGGTAGCCAGCAGTTCGTTGCGGGCGCGTTGCACCACGGTGCTGGCCTCGTGCTGGGTCAGCTCGGCCAATACGCTGCGCGCCAGCTCCACCGGGTCGCCCTGCGCCAGCGTGGTGGGCACGGCGCGCACCGCCAGGGTCTTGGGTGAAAACGGCACCACCTCCAGACCCAGCATGGCCAGCACCACGGCGCTGTCTTCGGCCGTGGCCACTTCTTGCGGCGTGGCGGCAAACGTGGCCGGTATCAGCAGCGGCTGGCTGGCCAGCTGCTCGTCGTCCAGCTGCTGTTTCAGGCGCTCGTAAACGATGCGCTCGTGCGCGGCGTGCATGTCCACCACCACCAGACCCTGCGTGTTTTCGGCCAATATGTAGACGCCCTGCAGTTGGGCAATGGCGCGACCCAGCGGCCATTCGCCGTCGGGCAGGGTGTGCGGTGTTTCGGGTGCCGGGGTGCCGGCGGTTGCGCTTTGCACGAACGCCGTGTCCACAGTGCCTAGGGTGGCGTCTGGCCCATACGCCGCAACCGCGCCGGGCTGCGCTGAGCCGGCCCAAGCGCTGGTCGGGTTTGCGCCCCACAACGCGCCCAGATCGCTCACGCGGTGGCCCACCTCGGGTTCATGGCGCTGCCAGGCCAGGGCTTGTTGGTCCCTTGGGGGCTGCCAGGCGGGTGGCTCGCCCGTTGGTGCGGCGGGGGCTGCCTGGCGGTTTGCGGCCACTGCGCCCGCCGATGAGCGCGGTGCGGCCAGGGCCGACTCCACCGCCCGGCGCACGCCCTGGTGCACCTCGCGGCTGTCACGAAAACGCACCTCAATCTTGGTCGGGTGCACGTTCACGTCCACCCGGGTCGGGTCGAGCGACACGAACAGCGCATAAACCGGCTGACGGTGGCCGTGCAGCACGTCCTCATAAGCGCTGCGGGCGGCGTGGGTGATCACCTTGTCGCGCACATAGCGGCCGTTCACATAGGCAAACTGCCAGTCGCTGCGCGAGCGGGCCGCGTCGGGCACGCCGGCAAAGCCCCACACGCGCAGGCGCCGTGGCGCGTCGGCCTCTCCGGCTTCAGCAGCCACATCCAGCGGCCAGTCCACCGCCACGGCTTGCGCCACGAAATCTTCGCCCAGCACATCGGCCAGGCGCTGGCGCAGGGCGCCTGTGCCGCCACCCTCCACCGCGCGCCATTTTGCCACCAGCTTGCCCTCGTGCCAGATGGCAAAGCCCACCTCGGGGTGGGCCAGCGCGTGGCGGCGCACCGCTTCCACGCAATGGGCCAGTTCGGTGGCGTCGGTTTTCAAAAATTTGCGCCGTGCGGGCGTGGCAAAAAACAGCTCACGAACCTCCACCGTGGTGCCTTTATTGCGTGCTGTCGGTTGCAATTCACCACTGCGCCCATCCAGCAGCCAGCCGTGGGGTTCGTCGGCGGTGTCCACCCGGGTCAGCAACGAGACCTCGGCGATCGAGCAAATGGCGGCCAGAGCCTCGCCCCGAAAGCCCATGGTACCCACCGATTCCAGGTCGGCCAGACTGGCAATCTTGCTGGTGGCGTGGCGCTTGAGCGCGGTGGGCAGTTCGCTGCGCAAGATGCCGCAGCCGTTGTCTTCCACGCTGATCAGCCGCACACCGCCGGCCTGCAGCCGCACGGTGATCTGGCTGGCGCCGGCGTCGAGCGCGTTGTCCAGCAACTCGCGCACCACCGAAGCGGGGCGTTCCACCACTTCGCCCGCAGCAATCTGGCTGATGAGTTCGTCGGGCAGTTCCCGGATCGGGCGGCGTTGGGGGGTGAGCATGTCCGGAATTGTAGGTTTAGCGCCTGTCGCGTCCACACCCGCCGGCTGTTTTGGCCGGTGGATACCAGAACCCCCGCAGCCCCATAATTGAGCGATTTTTCTCCACCGCACGCTCCATGAAACTGTTTGGCCCCCTTTACGACCGCGTTCTCGTCTGGAGCCGGCACCCCAAAGCGCCCTGGTACCTGGGTGCCGTCAGTTTTGCTGAATCGTCCTTTTTCCTCATTCCGCCCGATGTGATGCTGGCCCCCATGGCGCTGGCCAAACCGCACAACTGGTTCCGGCTGGCCATGCTGACCACGGTCACATCGGTGCTGGGTGGTCTGTTTGGTTATCTGATTGGCTGGGTGGCCATGGATGCCGTCATGCCCTGGATTGAGCGTGCGGGCTACGCGTCCAAGCTGGCGCATGCAGGCCGGTGGTTTGAACAGTGGGGCTTCTGGGCGGTGCTGCTGGCGGGGTTTTCGCCCATTCCCTACAAAGCGTTCACCATCACCGCCGGTGGCCTGGGCATGGCGCTGCTGCCGTTCACGCTCGCCTCGTTTATTGGGCGTGGCGGGCGCTTCTTTCTGGTGGCGTTTTTGATGGCCCGCTTTGGCCCGGCGGTAGAAGCCAAACTCAAACCCACCATCGAGTGGCTGGGCTGGGGTATGGTGGCGCTGGCGGTGGTGGCGTACCTGGTGTTGCGCTGAAGCCTGCCTGGTGCGGGCCCGCGCTGCGGAGCAGCCCTGATGGGTCGGTGGGCGTATCATTTTCCCTTCAACATCGGTGCGTGAGGAGACATGAACACAACGAACGAAACCGCTCGCTGGAGCGAGCCCGGCACCAGCCGCGTGCCCTTCTGGGCTTACACCGACCCATCCCTGTACCAGCGCGAGCTGGAGCGCCTGTTTTACGGCCCCCACTGGTGCTACGTGGGGCTGGCGGTGGAGATACCGAACACCGGCGACTACAAGCTGAGCTGGGTGGGCGAGCGCCAGGTGATCATGGTGCGCGACCGCGTGGCGCCCAAAGACCGGGAATCGGACCCCGGCATCCGCGTGGTGGAGAACCGCTGCGCCCACCGCGGCGTGCGCTTTTGTCAGCCGCCCATGGACGGGCAGGTGGGCAACGCGCGCAGCTTCGTGTGCCCTTACCACCAATGGACCTACAAGCTCAACGGCGACCTGGCCGGCTTGCCGTTCAAAGACGGCGTGAAGGCGCAGGGCGCGGAAGGCGAATGTGTGCACGGCGGCATGCCCGAAGGCTTTGACATGAAGCAAAACGGCCTGACCAAGCTGCGCGTGGCGGTGCTGCACGGGCTGGTGTTTGCCACCTTCAGCGAAGACACCGAGCCGCTTGAAGACTACCTGGGCCCGGCCGTCATGCCCTGGCTGGACCGCATCTTCAAAGGCCGCCAGCTGCAGCTGCTGGGCTACAACCGCCAGCGCATTCCGGGCAACTGGAAGTTGATGATGGAGAACATCAAAGACCCGTACCACCCGGGGTTGCTGCATACCTGGTTTGTCACGTTTGGCCTGTGGCGTGCCGACCAGAAAAGCCGCATGGTGATGGACGCGCAGGGCCGCCACGCCGTGATGATCTCGCGCCGCAACGACGGCGGCCAGAGCGCCGTGACCGAGGGCGTGACCAGCTTCAAGGCCGGCATGAAGCTGCACGACGCGCGCCTGCTCGACGTGATGCCCGAGCCCTGGTGGACGGTGGACGACCCCCAAAATCCCGGCCAGACCATCACGCCCACGGTGACCATGATCACGCTGTTCCCCAGCCTCATCGTGCAGCAGCAGGTGAACTCGCTGAGCACCCGCCACATCGTGCCGCGTGGCGCGGGCGAGTTTGATTTTGTGTGGACGCATATCGGCTTCACCGACGACACACCTGAAATGACCCAGCGCCGCCTGCGCCAGGCCAACCTGTTTGGTCCAGCCGGTTTTGTGAGCGCTGACGACGGCGAGGTGATCGAATTCAGCCAGGACGGCTTCAAGCAATGGGGCGAAGACGGCGCCACGCTGGTGGAGCTGGGCGGCACCGCCAGCGGTGTGGGTGAGCCGCCCACCGAGCACATGGTGACCGAAACCCTGATCCGCGGCATGTACGCCTACTGGAAGAAAGCGATGGACCTGTGAACACGACCGAGCTTGCCGGCCAGGCCGACCTGCAGAGCCTGCTGCTGCACCACGCCATTGACCGCTTCAACGCCGATTACGCCGCCGCGCTGGACCAGCGCCGCTTCGACGCCTGGCCCGAGTGCTTCACCGAAGACGCCCGGTACTGGGTGCAAGCTCGCGAGAACTTCGACCGCGGCTTGCCCCTGGCCCTGCTGGCGCTGGAAAGCCAGGGCATGCTGCGCGACCGCATTTACGGCACCAGCCACACCATCTACCACGGCCCTTACTACACGCGCCATGTGGTGAGCCCGGCGCGCGTGACCGCAGCGGGCGCCGGCACAGCCGCAGATCCGGTGCGCGCCGGAGCCAACTACGCGGTGTTCCGCACCAAGCCGGGCAGCGTGAGCGAGGTCTACAACGTGGGGCGCTACATCGACGCCTTTGTGCACACCGAAGGCGGCCTGAAGCTGCAAGAGCGCCGCTGTGTGTACGACAGTGAAATGGTGTTGAACTCGCTGATCTACCCGATCTGAGCCCACCGCACCAGGCGGGTCTTACATCTGCCGGGTGCGGGCCAGTGGCGGGTTTTGCGAAAAATAGCGCACGATGCCTTTCAGCAGGGCGTCGGCCAGATCGGTCTGGTAGGCCACGCTTTTCAGGCGTATCTCTTCTTCCGGGTTGCTGATGAACGCCGTTTCCACCAGCACGCTAGGAATGTCGGGCGCTTTCAGCACCGCAAACCCGGCCTGTTCCACGCGTGGCTTGTGCAGCTTGCCCACGCGCCCCACCTCGCCCAGCATGGCGCTGCCCAGCTTCAAGCTGTCGTTGATTTGCGCGGTGGTGCTCATGTCGAGCATGGCGCGTTGCACTGTGGTGTCTTTGGCTTTCACGTTCAGGCCGCCCACCAGATCGGCGGCGTTTTCCTTGTTGGCCATCCAGCGCGCCGAGGCGCTGCTGGCGCCCCGGGTGCTCAGGGCGTAAACGCTGGCGCCTTGCGGGCGCGGGGTGTAGAAGGCGTCGGCATGCAGGCTGATGAACAGGTCGGCCTGCACCCGCTGCGCCTTTTGCACCCGCACATGCAGTGGCACGAAAAAGTCGGCGTCGCGGGTGAGGTAGGCCCGCATGGGGTTGCCGTTTACCCGGGTGGCGTTGATGCGATCGCGCAGGCGCAGGGCAATTTGCAGCACCACGTCTTTTTCATAGGTGCCGCCAGGCCCGATCGCACCGGGGTCTTCGCCGCCGTGGCCAGGGTCCAGTGCCACGATGATCAGGCGCTCGGTGTTGCGGCCTGCCTGCACGGTGCGCCTGGCGGGGTTGCCGCTGGCATTGGCGCTCAGGGTGGCGCCCACACCGGCGCGGTCGGTGCCGGGCGGGGTGGGCGGCGTGCTGGCCGTCACGGTGGGCGCGGGCATGCGGCCGGCGCCCGCGCCGGGGCGCTCGCGCAGCGCAATCAGGGCGCCCAGTGGGTCTACCGTGGTGTCGGGCACCGGTGCCGGGACGTTGGGCGGGGAACTGTTGCCCATGGCACCCGTTTCCAGGCCCAGCAAGCGCGCTGCGCGTTTGCTGGCTTCGTCCAGCTCTTTCACGCGCTGGCTGATCAGTTGCTCCAGCGGGTCGGGTGCGTTCAGCGGGTACAGGTCAAACACCAGGCGGTGCTGGTAGGCCGCCACCGGCTCCAGGTTGAACACCTGCGGGCGCATGGGCTGTTTCAGCGCCAGCACCAGCCGCACGGTGTTGCCCGTGCCCTGTGTCACGCGAATGCCCGCAATGTTGGGGTCGTTGGTTTTCAGCTGACCCACCAGCTCGCGCAGGCCGGCCACCAGGTCAATGCCTTCCAGCTCCACCACCAGCGATGTGGGGTCCGACGTCACCGTCTGGCGCACCTTCAGCGCACCGTTCGACTCAATGGTGACCCGGGTGTAATCCTCAGCGGGCCACAGCCGTACCGCCACCACGCTGGCGCCGTGCGCAATATGCTGCACGCCCAGCAGCAGCACCAGCGTGCTGGCGCGCAGCAGTGTGCGGCGTTCGATGTTGCTCATGCCGTCACTGCGTCCAGCAAACTTTGGCCGGCCGGCGTGCGCGCCTTCAGCCGCACGTGTCGGGCTTCGTCAGGTTCGGCATCGGCGGCGTGGATGTGGCTCATGTCGTCGGGTTGGATGTCGATGTCGAGGTCGACCACTGGCAGAAAAGGGCCTGCGCGTTCGGGCCACTCCACCAGCTTGAGACCCGGCGTCGCGAAAAGTTCGCGAAAACCCGCGTCTTCCCATTCCCGTGGGTCGTTGAAGCGGTAAAAGTCAAAGTGCCAGATCTGCAGCGGCTCGCCCGGTGGCATCAGCGGGCAGTCGATGGCGCTGTGCGGCTCCACCACCGCATAGGTGGGGCTTTTGATGCGTCCGCGCACGCCCAGCGCCCGAAGCAGGTGGCGCACAAAGGTGGTCTTGCCTGCGCCCAGGTCGCCGTGCAGCGCCAGCGTGGCGTGCGCCAGGGCCGGGCAGGCGGCCAGTTGGCGGGCAAAGGCCTCGGTGTCGGCTTCGCTGTCCCAGCGCCCGCGCCAGGTGCTGACGGCCGCAAGGCTTGCGGGCGTTTCTACAATGGGTGGAACATGAAGTCCGGTTTTGATGCTGCTCAACTCGTCTCACAGATTCAGGCCTGGGGCCGGGAGCTTGCATTTTCCCAAATTGGCGTGGCCGGTGTCGACCTTTCAGCAGCCGAACCCGGTTTGCAGGCCTGGCTCGACGCGGGTTTTCATGGCGACATGGCCTACATGGCCAGCCACGGCATGAAGCGCGCCCGCCCGGCCGAGCTGGTGCCGGGCACCGTGAGCGTGCTCACCGCGCGCATGGACTACCTGCCGCAAGCCACGCCCGAAGGCTGGCAAGCCACCGAGCTGGCACGGCTGCAGCGCCCCGGCGAAGCGGTGGTGTCCCTCTATGCCCGGGGCCGCGACTACCACAAGGTCTTGCGCAGCCGCCTGCAAAAACTGGCTGACCGCATCGCTTCGGCCGTGGGCCCGCTCGGCCACCGCGTGTTTACCGACTCGGCCCCGGTGCTCGAAGTCGAACTGGCGCAGCGCAGCGGCCAGGGCTGGCGCGGCAAACACACGCTGGTGCTCAACCGCGAAGGCGGGTCGATGTTTTTTCTGGGCGAGATCTACCTGGACATCGCCCTGCCGCCCAGCGAGCCGGTCAGCGACCACTGCGGTGCTTGCACCGCCTGCATCAAGGTGTGCCCGACCCAGGCCATTCTGGGGCCGCAGCGGCTGGATGCCCGCCGTTGCATCAGCTACCTCACCATCGAACACGCAGGCTCCATTCCCGAAGACCTGCGCCCGCTGATCGGCAACCGCATTTACGGCTGCGACGACTGCCAACTGGTCTGCCCCTGGAACAAATTCGCGCAACGCGCCAGCCTGGCCGACTTCGACCCGCGGGAAGGGCTGGCGGGCTCAGCGCTTATCGAACTCTTCGCCTGGAGCGAAGAAGAATTTCTGCGCCGCACCGAAGGCAGCTCCATTCGCCGCATCGGGCACGAGCGGTGGCTGCGTAATATTGCGGTGGCGATGGGCAATGCGCTGCGGGTGGCTGACGATCCGGCTGTGCGGTCTGTGCTCTCCCTTCACTTGCAGCATCCCAGTGCCACGGTGCGTGAGCATGTCTCGTGGGCGTTGGCTCCGCAGCGGCGTCGTGATCCCCGACAGGGATGGGAATGATCTGCCCGTCCTCGATCAGCAGTTCCAGTGTGCTGCGGTACGACAGGGTGATGGACACGGAAGGCAGGCCCTGCAGCTTGCCCGACCGGACCCGCAGGCGCAGCGATGGGTGGTTTGGGTTGACTTCGAGCAGCGCCAGCGTCTTGCTGTATTGCGTTTTGAGAGTCGGATGGCGCTTGAGGAAGCACAGAGCGCGGCGGGTGTAGTCGCCTGTGAAGACCATTCTGCAGGGCATGGGTGGCGGGCGTTCAGATGCCGGCGCCAGCGTCTTTGGCGAGCAGGCGCTCCATTCGCGCCATGTGCTCCACGGCAGTTTCCTTCAGGGCACGGTCTGCAGCCACATCGGTCTTGCTCTGGGCCAGCGCAGCTTCCAGTTCGCATTCACGCAGGCAGTGGTGCGGCGCGACGTCCATCACCACAAACCGGTCTTTGCCGCGCACAGAAATAGTTTAAGTATTTCCTTTTTGACACGAATCATTGGCCGGATTGTTGTCCCATTGGGGATAAAGTTGTTCGAACGTTTGACGGGCCGCGTGCCCTGATTTTCATTCCCCTCGACTTTCAGGACTTTTCAATGAGCACCACCCACCGCATTGCCGTCATCGCTGGCGATGGCATCGGCACTGAAGTCATGCCCGAAGGCCTTCGGGTGCTGGAATCCGCAGCTTCCAGATTCAACATCAACCTGCAGTTTGATCACTTCGACTTTTCGAGCTGCGACTACTACGCGCGCCACGGCAAGATGCTGCCCGACGACTGGAAAGACCAAATCGGTGGACACGAAGCGCTTTTTTTCGGCGCTGTGGGGATGCCCGACCGGGTGCCCGACCACATCTCGCTTTGGGGTTCTTTGTTGCTATTTCGTCGCGAATTCGACCAATACGTCAACCTGCGGCCAGCGCGGCTCATGCCCGGCGTCACCGCTCCGGTGGTGCGCCGTGACGGCTCGCCGCGCCAGCCCGGCGAGATTGACATGGTCATCGTGCGCGAAAACACCGAGGGCGAATATTCCAGTATCGGCGGGCGCATGTATGCAGGCACCGAACGCGAGATCGTCATGCAGGAAACGGTCATGTCTCGAATCGGTGTCGACCGTGTGCTGCGCTACGCCTTCGAGGTCGCTCGTTCGCGGCCCAAAAAGCACCTGACCAGTGCCACCAAGTCCAACGGAATCGCCATCACAATGCCCTACTGGGATGAACGGGTGGCCGAAATGGCCAAGGAATACCCGGACGTACGGGTCGACAAGTTCCACATCGACATCCTCACCGCCCACTTTGTGCAGCGCCCCGACTTCTTTGACGTGGTGGTGGGCAGCAACCTGTTTGGCGACATCCTGAGCGACCTCGGCCCTGCCTGCACGGGCACCATCGGCATTGCACCCAGTGCCAATCTGAACCCCGACCGCAAGTACCCCTCGCTGTTTGAACCGGTACACGGCTCAGCGCCTGACATCGCCGGTAGAGGCATTGCCAACCCGATTGGCCAAATCTGGTGCGGTGCACTGATGCTCGACTTTCTGGGCTACCGCGACGCCCACGACGCCGTGATGCAGGCCATTGAGGCGGTGTTGCAGCCCGGCGCTGGTGCGCCTCGCACGGCAGACCTTGGCGGTACCGCCAGCACGAAGGATGTGGGTCTGGCCATTTCACAGGCGTTGCGCGGTTGATGCACGGTTCAAGGTGTAGGGCCCAGCAGGGGTGCGCGGCCGCCGCGCGCGCCTTGGGCCTATTTCATGCTGGCGGCCCAGGGCAGCGCAGAAATACGTCTAGAATCTCCCGGCTGCTACCTGCCTTGATTCCTGTGGTTTCCTTCGTATTGACAGGGCTGTCAGCCTACAGGTTAAATCGCAGGCCGGTTGATGTGGCTCCTGCGCCTCTTCAACGCAGGCCGAACGATTGGGCGCCTGCTTTCTGCGAACGCGTTGTACTGGGCTGGTCTGCTGTCCGCACGGATTTTTCCATTTATCTCAAGAGGAGCCTTTTGTGAACAAAACAGAACTCGTCGAGCACATTGCCATGCATGCCGATATTTCCAAGGCGGCCGCGACCCGTGCACTGGACTCCGCCATCACCGCCATTCGCACGACGCTGAAGAAGGGTGGCACGGTTTCGTTGGTGGGTTTTGGGTCGTTCGCCGTCACCAAGCGCCCCGCTCGTAAAGGTCGCAATCCGCGGACTGGCGAAGAGATTAAAATCAAGGCCGCCAAAGTCCCGAAGTTTCGCCCTGGCAAGGCATTGAAAGACGCGCTGAACTGAAGCGCGTTCCCCGTTTTCGGTGGGGTGCTTAGCTCAGTTGGCAGAGCGGCGCCTTTACACGGCGTAGGTCGGCGGTTCGACCCCGTCAGCACCCACCACACCATCGAAAAGGCGAACCCGGGTTCGCCTTTTTTTTCGGCATAGTGCACCAGCGCTACCGTCTGTCTGTTGTTTCAGGGTTTCAAGGCATGTTCGATACCATCCGCAACCACAAAAAGTACCTCATGGGCTTTTTGCTGATTCTGATCATCCCTTCGTTCGTGCTGTTCGGCGTTCAGGGACTCAATGAGTCTGATCAGCGTGGTGCCGTGGTGGCCACGGTGGATGGACAAGAGATCACGCAAGTGGAGTGGGACCAGGCGCACCAGGCCGAATCCCAGCGCCTGCGCGAAGCCATGCCCACGCTGGACGCCAAACTCCTCGACAGCGAAGAAGCCCGCTACGCCACGCTGGAACGACTGGTGCGTCAGCGCGTGTTGGCTGTGGCTGCGCAGAAGCTGAACCTCCATACCAGTGATCAGCGTCTGGCCCGGGACCTGCAGGAAAACGAAGTCATCGCGTCGCTGCGTCGACCCGATGGCACGCTGGATGTGGAAGCCTACCGCCAACTGCTGGGTCGCCAGGGCATGACGCCCGAGATGTTTGAAGCCCAGGTGCGCGCCGACCTGTCCCAGCGCCAGGTGACTCAAGGCATTCAGGGCTCGGGTTTCGCCACCGCAGGCTTGGCCAAAGTGGCGCTGGACGCCTTTTTTGAGCAACGCGAGGTGAGGGTGGCGCGCTTCATTCCCAGCGAATTTGCAGCCCAGGTTTCTCTCTCGGACACCGAGATCGAAGCGTTCTACAACGACAACCCCGCACTGTTCCAGTCGCAGGAACAGGCCGACGTCGAATACCTTGTGCTCGACACCGCCACGCTGCAAAAAGGCATCACGCTGGCAGAGTCCGACGTGCGCGCCCACTACGATCAAAATGCGGCTCGCCTCTCGGGCGGCGAAGAGCGACGTGCAAGCCACATTCTGCTAACCGTCGCGCCAGGGGCATCGGCGGCGGACAAAGCGGCGGTGCGTGAGAAAGCGGCAGCCCTACTGGCCCAGGTCAAGGCCGCTCCCCAGACTTTTGCCGAGATCGCCAAGGCCAATTCACAGGATCCGGGTTCTGCCGACAAGGGGGGCGACCTCGATTTCTTTGCCCGCGGTGCCATGGTCAAAGCGTTTGAAGACGCCGCCTACGCGCTAGAAAAAGGCGCCATTTCTGAACTCGTGGAATCCGACTTTGGCTTTCACATCATCCAGTTGACCGACATCAAGGTGCCTCCTCAGCGCAGCTTCGATGAGATGAGGGCTGAAATCGAAAGTGATCTGAAAAAACAGCAGGCCCAAAAGCAGTTTGCCGACACAGCCGAAACCTTCAGCAACCTGGTCTATGAGCAGGGCGACAACCTGAAGACCGCTGCTGAACGTCTGAAGCTTGAACTTCAGAGCTTCAAGGGGCTGACGCGTCAGCCCCAACCCGGTGCGGGCGTGCTGGCCAACGAGCGATTGCTGAATGCCATCTTTGCCGCCGACTCGATCGAAAAAAAGCGCAACACCGAAGCCATCGAAACGGCATCAGGTCAGCTGGTTTCTGCACGCATCGTCAATTACATGCCGGCGCGGACAAAGCCGCTGGCTGAAGTTCGCGAGCAGGTGCGCCAGCGGCTTTTGGTTCAGCGTTCAGCCCAACTCGCCCGCGAAAACGGGACGAAGCAAATGGACGCCTGGAAAACCGGGGCTGAGGCTGAGGGCTTGTCGACCGCTTTGGTCGTATCGCGCGACAACGCCCAAGGCATGCCCGGTCCGATCCTCAACGCCGCGCTCAGTGCCGACCCCAAGCAACTGCCTGCCTGGGTTGGTGTCGACCTGGAAGAGCAAGGCTTCGCTGTTGTGAAGGTAGACAAAGTGTTGCCACGCCAACTCCGCGATGCGCAAGCCATGGCGCAGGAAGTACAGCAATACAGCCAGTGGTGGTCGTCGGCCGAAAGCCAGGCCTACTACGAGGCGCTCAAAGAGCGGTTCAAGGTGCAGGTCAAGGTTCCAGCGCCCGCAGTGGCGACTGCACGTTGAGTGACGAATCTGTGATGTGGGCCTGAAATCCGTTTTACTTCGCGCTATAATTCCAAGCTTGCGGTGGCTGTAGCTCAGTTGGTAGAGTCCAGGATTGTGATTCCTGTTGTCGTGGGTTCGAGCCCCATCAGCCACCCCATATGAATCAAGTACTTAGCCCGGCCCAGTGCCGGGCTTTGTCGTATCTGGCTGGCCCGTGCAGCCACCAGTACGTGGTTTCGAGCCGTGGTTGTCATGTGTGTAGCACCCAGCACCAGCATCAAGCGCCCCAACTTGACGACACAGAGCAAGGTAAAGACAATGCCGCCCATGGACCAGTCAAGCGAACCCACGGAGACGCAGCCGCCCGATTCTCCGCCGCCTTTGGAAGCCGAGTCGCAGGAAGCAGACCCAACACGGATCTGCTGGACGCAGTTGCTCCGGGAAGCACCACCCAGCGAGGACGAGCACTTGCCTCCGTTGCAGCGGTCGCCCAACACCTTTTCAATCGAGAAGTTGTTTTCGTAAAGTTCGAGGGGCCAGCCAAGTTCAACGCCGCCGTGTTGAAGTCTTTGATGCGGGGCCTTTGTAAAAGAGATCGATCACTTCACTTGGTGTATGCCAACGACCGGGTGGGTCAAAATTCGGTCGGAGCGGACATCCAGGCAGCCACAGAGACGTCAAGGTCGAACGCATCACGTCCTGCCTGGACAGTGGCCGATGCACGTCGCGCAGGCACTGTTCACTCTCCCCGATCACCTTGAAGACGACCCGGTCGTCTAACCACTCGCGTTGGATGAATCGCAGCTCTCGTGTCTTCTCTGACGCGAGATTGCGCTTCCATTTCAGGAAGTCGCTTCGGGGGTCAACTTTTCCCGCGTTGTGATCGAGACGGGTGGCAACTCATTGGCCAACTCCCGCGTGAGGGCGTTGTTGATTCGCTGGGTGCGGGGCAGCTGCGGGTTGCCCTGGTAGACGACCACCGAGAGGCTGCGCTTATACGTATGCCCAGGCGCACCCGCCCCCGGTCTCCTTCGGGTGCTGGGCCAAGGCCAGCAGAGCCTGTCTCGCCGCTTCCTGCCGCTCACCCAGTTCATCGGCCTGCCGTTTGGTTTCGGTGTAGGCCACGGCCGCGTGTGCCCATGCGACGTCATTTCTGACCGCCGTGTCGGGCTCGGTGACCTTCAACCGCGTGGTGCAGGACTGGGGGAAATATCTGGGCGACGCCACCATGGCCACCACCATCCTGGATCGGCTCATGCATCGCTGCACGATGCTGGAGTTTGAGGGCAAGAGCTATCGGCTCAAGGAGGCCGCCGCACGCATCGCCATCAGCCCTGAAGCGTCATAATTCGGCCGTCTTGCCTGGGGGAATTTGGGGTGGCCACGGGTGGGGGACTTTGACTTGGCCATCGGGACTGCAGCACATTCATCCGTGCGTCGTTTCTGTTGAGTCTCCCGCTTCCGCTCCTGGGGCATTGTGACCACGTGGAGCCGCGAAGACCCGTTCTCGCCACCTCGGCTGAGCGCCAGTGGCTTCACGCGTCCCTTCGACCTGCGACTTGTCGGAGGGGAGCGCAGGGCATCCAAGCCGCGCGCCTCACACCCTGTCGGCTTCAGCCACGGCATCCTCAGGTCTTTTGTCCAGCCGTTCCATGTTGTCCAGCAGCTTGAGCAGATAGTGCAGGGTGTGGGTGATGTCGCCGAGCGAGAACTCGTCGAGCGCCTGTTCGTAATAGGCCTGGATCTTGGGTCGCGCCTGAACCAGCCACACATGGCGCCCGGAATCGGTCATTCTGATCAGCCGCGATCGGCGGTCGCGTTCGTCGGGCGTGACGCAGATGTGGCCGTCCCGCTCCATGCGACCGATCACGCCCGCCAGGTTCTGGCGGCTCACCATCAGATAGCGGGCGAGCTCGTTCACGCCCATGCCTGATTGAGCCTCTGGCCGCGAAAGTGCACCCAGCACCGCCCACTGCTGCGTGGTCAGTCCTTCACTTTCCACCGCGCGCGAGCCCGTTTTGTGCAGCAGGTTGGCGCATTGGTACAGCCGGAAAAACAGGCGGTTGGCCAGTTCCATGCGGGCCGTTTCGTTGCTGGTGAGTTTTTTTGCCATGAGAGGTGCGCCAAAGGCTTGTACGAGAGACGGCGGTTTGAATAAAATACGTCAATATATTGACGCAAAATGAACAGCTTTGGAGGGGGTTGCAAGCATATCAACTCCGAACCCTGGTCAGCATCCTGGAGGAGACATACGTGGCAGACATGAAAGCAGCTTATATCGTCGGGCACGGTGGCAACGAGGTGGTGAAGGTGGGCCAGCGTCCGTTGCCCGAGCGGCATGCCGGTCATGTGCGCGTGAGGCTGCACGCGGCGACCATCAACCACGTCGATCTCTACATGCGCGACAGCGGTGCAGGCATCACGCACCAGCTGCCGCAGATCATGGGGCTGGACGGTGCGGGCACGGTCGACGAGGTCGACCCTGACGAGCCCTTGCTCAAGCCCGGTCAGGCCGTGCTGCTGCATCCCGGTATCGGCTGCGGGCGCTGCGCGTTCTGCCAGCGTGGTGAGGGTGTGCTGTGCGTGCGCATGAGCCTGCTTGGCGAGCACCGCGACGGCACTTTTGCCCAGTTTGTGAGCGTGCCCGCCGGCAACGTGTTCCCGATGCCGGCTGGGCTGTCGTTCACCGAGGCCGCGGCGCTGGGCGTGAACCACCTGACCGCCTGGCGCATGCTGTTCACGAAAGCCCAGCTCAAGCCCTGGGAGACGGTGCTGGTGTTCGGCATCGGCGGCGGTGTGTCGCTCGCGGCGCTGCAGTTGGCCCGGCTCAGCGGGTCGCGTGTGATCGTCACCTCGCGCGATGACAGCAAGCTGGAGCGCGCGCGTGCCCTGGGCGCCGACCACGCCATCAACGGCCGCACGCAGGACGTGGCCAAGTCCGTCATGGCCGCCACCGGTGGCCGCGGTGTGGACGTGGTGTTTGAGAACGTGGGTGCGGCCGTGTGGTCATCGGCCATGAAGTCACTGGTGCGCGGCGGGCGGCTGGTCACCTGCGGTGCCACCACGGGTGACCAGCCTCCTGCCGACCTGCGCCGCATCTTCATCCGCCAGCTGCAGATCCTGGGCTCCACACTCGGCAACTTCGACGAGTTCCGCGATCTGCTGGACTTTGTGGAGCGCACCGGCCTCAAGCCGGTGATCGACAGCGAATACACGCTGGACCAGGTGCACGCCGCGCTGGACCGCATCGAATCGGGCGCGCAGTTTGGCAAGGTCGCGCTGCGCATCGACTGATTTTTTACCCCCGCCTGAATTTCCCCATGAACATGGTTCGCACCGGGTTGGACAGCGATGTGCTGCTGATCGACATCAACAACCCGCCCATCAACGCGGGCTCGCTCGGCGTGCGCAAGGGACTGAGTGATGCGATCGCACAATTGGCCGGGGACCCGGTGCTGCGCACGGGTGTCATCATCGGTGGCGACACCACCTTTTTAGCCGCATCCCACGGTTTTTCATCCAATAGTGACCCCACCTTTTCCGGCGTAGCCGGGCTGCGCGGTTGTGGATAAGTCTGGCCCACCTATTTCACGCACACAGCCAACAGCCTGCGCCATGGGGTACAGCGGCGCAGTGTGTGAGCAAACGAGGCCGCGATGGGCACCGCAGCGAGGGCGCTGATCGCTCGCATGCGCCATGCGGTCGCACCAACCCCGCCCCCGGCTTGGGTTGCGGGCGATTTTTCTGTCATCGCGCCGGCCAGGCGCTGCTTGCCGTTCAGGGGGTAGCACCGCTGGCTCACGGCGTGCGCGAAGGTCTGTGCGCTGGCCCAGTTGAAGGCCAGGCACAAGCGAATGCGCCGCGTGCTGTGCGTCACCACGGCGCCTGCCTTGAAGCGCCGGTTACAGCCTTGCTCACCCCATTCCAGCAGTCTGATCACGCGTCGATCGGGGGCCAGCGTTGCGCGGCATGGTCGAACCCGTCGACCCTGCGCTGTTGGCGTCCCGCGCGCTTGCACCCGCTCGGGATGCGCTGGCGTCGAAAGCCCGAGTCAGCACGGAACACGGTGCGCACGCCGGGCCACGGCGGGCGCAGCCCGCGCACCAGCGGCTTCAGGGTGGCAGCCGCATGGCGTGCACCACATTCATGTCGCTGGGCCGCAGGTAGGCGCACAGCCGTTGCTGGGCACAAAGTACAGCGGGTTGTCGCCGTAACTGTCGCAGTACCCGTGGAAGAAGCGACCCTCTTGCTGGCCGTGCAGCGGGTTGTCGGTGGAGTCGATGTCCAGCACCAACGCCTTGGGCGCGACATCGAAGCGGGCCGTGCAAAAACTGGGCGGCCTCGGCGCCCTGAGCGCGGATCACGCCCCAAGAGGCGGATGGGAGCGGCGCCGAAGGGTCTCGCAGAGATTCATGCTGGTATTCCCTGGACAAGCGTCATGTCACCCGGCGCCAGCCTTCGCCAAGGCCTTTGGCGTGAAGTTTTAGGATCTGCACTGGCGAGGAACCAACCGCCACTTGAAACGAAAAATGCCGCTGGATGGGGCACACGGATCACCTTGGTCAAGCCGGCAGAAGCCCGTGTTACAGGTTGCAGCCTTCGGTCGGGGTGTGTCCGGTGATCAATGTCATGGAGCCTGGAAATGGCAGTTGACCGCGCTGTATCCGCTGGAGATACCTGTAGATACTGAGCATGTAACTCAAGAGCGGGCCATCTTGTGGGTGCGTGCGCAACAGGTTCGATTGCGCCGCCAGGGCGCGCCCTGGCGGCCCATTCGGACCTGTCCAATTGCCGCTTCTAGGCGGAGTAGAGGTCAAGCTGCCAGGCCTCGCCTGGCACAAGGCCAAAGGCCCAAGCGATGTACAGGCACCAGGCAGGCGGGTTCAGCGTGTGCCTGTCACTTCCACGTCAACCCGACGATCGGGCTGGAGGCAGGCCACCAGTGCCGTTGTGCGCTGGTTGCCTTGGCAGTCTCCAGGCTTGGTGACTGGCTGGGTTTCGCCACGGCCGACAGCCGAGATTTTGCCGGCATCGATTTTGCCTGTCGTGACCAGGTGGCTTTTTACGGCTGCAGCGCGCTGCTCCGATAGGCGCTGGTTGTAAGCCTCGGAGCCCAGCCGGTCGGTGTGGCCTTCAACACTGATCGACTCGTAAGTGGTTCCTGAAAGATCACGGGCGAACTGGTCGAGCGCCATTCGACCTTCCGGCTTCACCGTGTTGGCGTCAAACCCAAACAACGATTCCGCCGAGAGGCTCACGCGCTTGGGCGCAATCACCGCCGGGGCAGCCGGCACGGGGGGTGGTGGAGCCTGCACGGTGGCGGGCGAGGGCACGACCACGAGCACCGGTTCAGGCACCACGGCGCGTGCCACAGGCTGGGGTGCTGGGCCGCCGAAACGGTACACCAGACCGACGGACACCATGTCGATGTCGCCCTTGTTACCGATGGCGTCGTTCACGCGGTAGCGCTCCACTTCCAGCCGCATGGCAACTGCGTCGCTGAACGCGTAATTCAGGCCGACGCCATATTTGGCGTTGGCGCCGTTTTTGCTGGCGGTCGGGTTGCTCACGTTGACGGCACCGGTGCTGGAGAATCGGGCATTGACGCGTGAGTAGTTCACACCAACGCGCCCGATGGCCGATAGCTTACCGGTCAGCGGCAGGGTACCCACCAGGTCCAGGTTCAGGCCTTTGACGCGCATCTCGCCATTGAGCGTGCCTGCGGGGTCCGTGTGCGCGGTGTAGCCGAACTTGCCGAGGTCAAAGTAGCCACCTTCGAGCGCAAAGTGGGGGCTGAGTTGGTAGCCGCCGAAGAGCTTGAAGCCGGTGCTGCGGTCCCGGTCTTCGATCGAGGTGGTGTTGAATCCCTGTCCCAGCAGGCCGCTGGTGATGCGTGCGTCGTCGATCTCCGCACCGGTGCGGCCGGCGCTGGCCCCGCCGTACCAGCCGGACTGTTGTGCCAAGGCCATGGGGCTGGCGAAAAGTGCCAGGGTCAGCAGACTCAAGGCGCCTGCACTTTTGTGTGTGGTGGGTGTCATGTTGTTCTACAAAAAGGGGTTGCTGAGCAAGGGCGCGTCAAGGCGCTGGCACCGTGATGACCGTGTTCACCAGGGTGACCGACGCGTCGAGCGAGAGAACGCGGCCGTTGAGCGTGGTGATCGTGGCGTTGCCGGACGTTGAAAACGCGGCGCCGGCCTGCGAGATGATGGTGCCATGCATGGTGCCACCGCCGCCAGCGTTGATGGTGGCGGCGCTGCCGACCTGCCAGAACACGTTCTTGGCTTGCGCGCCGTTGATCAACACCACGCTTCGCGGAAACGCTGCGCCCGGGCCGCCCACGGTGAGGGTCTGCGCCATCTGGAATACCCACGTGGAGTTCGGATCACCCCTGCCGTCCAGCGTCAGGTTGCCGCCCTGGATCATGAAGGTGCCGCCTGCTGCCGTGTAGACACCCGATGCGAGCACCAGGTTGGCCAGGTTGCCCGCGCCGGGGTCTGAGCCACTGGCCAGGCCGGCCAGGCGGTTGTAGGCCGCCCGTGCGTCTGCGCCTGCCGCGATGGCAGCAGCCTCGGTCGCCGCTGTGCCTTCGGTCGGGCAGGCGATAGTGGGCGGTGGTGGGGCGGTGTTGATGCTTCCGGTAACCCTGCCCTCGTTCAACCCTGTGACCGTGTAAGTGCAGTCGGGGGTGCTGCGAAAGCCTGTGACCGCAGTCGAAACCGCTGTGGTGCCGAGGTCCCCATTGATGATGGTCAGCAGACCCTGGTTGGTCACACCAGCCGCGCCACCGAAAGCACCGTAGGTAGAGGCTGCGCCCAGAGGGACGAAAGTGTCCCCGGGTGGGGTGATCAGTGGAGGCCCTGGTGGAACCACCACCACCCGATCTACCAGTCCATTTCCGCCACCGTCAAAACCGAGCACAGGGTCGCCGCCGCCGCAGGCCGCCACCAGAGCGCTGAGCACCAAAGGAGCGATCCATTTCCAGGGACGGTGGGCGATTGGGTTTGGTTTCATGGTGTTCTCATTGGCGGGTTTTGGGGTCTGCGGCCACGTTTGGCTGTCTCGGGGGCCGCACTGCACGAAAGGCTGCGCTGCCGCGAGGTACCAGCGTTCGTGTGGTTGCAGTGTCTGGACGGACTGCGCTGCGGTCTGTGCGTTGGCAGACATACGACACCAGCGTCTGGCTTTGCCTGGTGGTTGGCGCACCCAATATCGCCATGGCGCTTGGCGCAAACGGCTTGCGCACCCATAAGCCACTACAGACAGCGCGGACTCCATGCCTGCGAACAGAATGGGGCGGTCAGTTTTGGCATTTATCTGGAGTTGTTCATGACCCCCTCTGCCGGTTTTGCCCACCCGTTCGCCCATACCCTCAAGCACTTCAAGGCCGCGTCGGGCAAGAGCGGGCGCCTGTATTCGCTGCCCGCGCTGGCCAAGCAGTTTCCCAACGTGTCGCGTCTGCCGGTGTCGCTGCGCATCGTGCTCGAAAGTGTGTTGCGCCACTGCGATGGCGAGCGCGTGACGGCCGAACATGTGGCGCAGCTGGCCAACTGGCAGCCCAACGCAGCGCGCAGCGACGAGATTCCGTTCACCGTGGCCCGGGTGGTGTTGCAAGACTTCACCGGCGTGCCCCTGCTGGCGGACCTGGCCGCCATGCGCAGCGTGGCGCAGCGTCTGGGACAGGATCCAAAAAAAATTGAACCACTGGTGCCGGTGGACCTGGTGGTTGACCACTCGGTCATGGTCGATTACTACGGCACCAAGAACGCGCTCGACCTCAACATGAAGCTGGAATTTCAGCGCAACCGCGAGCGCTACGAGTTCATGAAATGGGGCATGCAGGCCTTTGACACCTTTGGCGTCGTGCCACCGGGCTTTGGCATCGTGCACCAGGTCAACCTGGAATACCTGGCGCGTGGTGTGCACCTGAAGGGCGGCCTGTATTACCCCGACACGCTGGTGGGCACCGACAGCCACACCACCATGATCAACGGCATTGGCGTGGTGGGCTGGGGCGTGGGCGGCATTGAGGCGGAAGCCGCCATGCTGGGCCAGCCGGTGTATTTCCTCATGCCTGACGTGGTGGGTTTCGAAATGACCGGCTGCCTGCGCGAAGGCGTGACTGCCACCGACCTGGTGCTGACGGTGACCGAGCTGTTGCGCCGCCACAAGGTGGTGGGCAAGTTCGTGGAATTTTTTGGCGAAGGCACGGCCTCGCTGGCGCTGCCCGATCGCGCCACCATCGCCAACATGGCGCCCGAATACGGCGCCACCATGGGCTTTTTTCCGGTGGACGGCAAGACACTCGATTACTTCCGGGGCACCGGCCGCAGCAAGGCAGAGATCGAGGCCTTTGAAGCCTACTTCCGGGCGCAGGGGCTGTTTGGTGTGCCGGGTGCGCCAGGGGCTTCCATCGGGGCGGGTGACATCGACTACTCGCAGGTGGTCACGCTGGATCTGCGCCAGGTCACCCCCAGCCTGGCGGGCCCCAAACGGCCGCAAGACCGCATCGAGCTTGGTCAGGTGGCCAGCCAGTTTGCGTCGCTGTTCAGCAAGCCCAACGCCGACAACGGCTTCAACCGCCCTGCGGCTCTGCTGCACACGCGCCACCAGCTGCAAGAGAGCGGCGACCAAGCCCCGCACCACCTGCTCGAGCGGCCAACTCCGGCGGGTGCGCCGCGCTCGGTGGCCGAAATGGACGCCAACCGGCCCGCGCGGGAAATGGCGCAAACAGACGCCACCACCCAGCGCCCGCAGGCGCTGACCATTGGCAACGGCGATGTGCTGATTGCAGCCATCACCAGTTGCACCAACACCAGCAACCCCGGCGTGATGCTGGCCGCCGCCCTGCTGGCAAAAAAGGCGGTGGAGGCCGGGCTCAAGGTGAAGCCGCACATCAAGACATCGCTGGCACCGGGCTCGCGCATCGTCACCGAATACCTCGCCGCCACCGGCTTGCTGCCCTACCTGGAAAAGCTGGGTTTTGCCTTGGCGGGTTACGGCTGCACCACCTGCATTGGCAACGCGGGCGACCTCACGCCCGAGCTGAACGACGTGATCACGCAAAATGACCTGGTGTGTGCGGCGGTGCTGTCCGGCAACCGCAATTTCGAAGCGCGCATTCACCCCAACCTGAAGGCCAACTTTCTGGCCAGTCCGCCGCTGGTGGTGGCCTACGCCATTGCCGGCAACGTGATGACCGACCTGATGACCGAGCCGCTGGGGCTGGGCAAACGGGGCAAGCCGGTGTTCCTGGGCGACATCTGGCCCAGCAGCGACGAGGTGCACGCGCTGATGAAATTTGCCATGAAGGGCAAGGCCTACCGCGAGAACTACGAGCGCATCAAGAGCGAGCCCGGCAAGCTGTGGGCGCGTATCCAGGGTGTGAGCGGCAACGCCTACACCTGGCCCGCCAGTTCCTACATTGCGGAGCCGCCGTTTTTTGCCGACTTCCAACTCGCGCAGCCCGACGACATGGCGCCGGCGGTGCGTGGCGCGCGCATCATGGCGCTGTTTGGCGACTCGATCACCACCGACCACATTTCGCCCGCCGGCAACATCGCCGAAAACTCGCCCGCAGGCCAGTGGCTGCTGGCGCGCGGTGTGCTCAAGGCCGACTTCAACAGCTACGGCGCGCGCCGCGGCCACCACGACGTGATGGTGCGCGGCACGTTTGCCAATGTGCGGATCAAAAACCTGATGCTCGCCGCCGACGCAGCGGGTTCGCGCGAAGAGGGCGGCTGGACGCTGTACCAAGGCAGCGGCACGGGGCAAGGTCAGAAAATGGCCATTTTTGACGCCGCCACGCGCTACCAGGCCGCAGGCGTACCCACCGTGGTGCTGGCGGGCGAAGAATACGGCACTGGCTCCAGCCGTGACTGGGCCGCCAAAGGCACGCAGTTGCTGGGTATCAAGGCGGTGGTGGCGCGCAGTTTTGAGCGCATCCACCGCAGCAACCTGGTGGGCATGGGCGTGTTGCCGCTGCAGTTCAAACCCGGCGATTCGTGGGAAAGCCTGGGCCTCACGGGCAACGAAACGCTGGACGTGCTGCCGCACCCCGAGCTGCTGCCCCAGAGCGATGCGACCCTGGTGATCACCCATGCCAACGGCCACCAGCAGCAAGTGGTGCTCACGCTGCGCATTGACACGCCGGTGGAGGTGAACTATTACCGTGCGGGTGGAATCCTGCCCTATGTGCTCAGGCAATTGTTGAGTGCTTGAGAGGTGCCGCGCAACGCGGCATGATGTGCACAGCGCCCATTCCGGCGCATCAGGAGAAGCTCATGCGCCCGCCCGCCCTGTACAGCCGTTCGGCCCGCGCCGCTCCGGTGGCATCGCCCGGCGCTGCGGGGGCTGCCTTGCCACCCCCCGACGACAACCCGCAGCCCCGGCCCCGCGCCCGGCTGAGCCAGTGGCTCGCCCGGGCGGGCACCAGCCCGCGCGTGATGTGGGCCGGCATGGCGGTGCTGGGCGTGCTGCTGGCCGGCGTGCTGCTGCGCGGTCCGGGCGGCGCCAGTGGGCTGACCCAAAAAGACATTGACGCCGCGGTGTTGCGTACCCTCACGACACAAAATCTGCCTTCGGCGGCGGCCCGCGCGGCCGAAAAAATCCGCCCCTCGGTGGTGCGCGTCATGTCGTTCACCAAGAACAAAAGGGGTGAAGACGAAGAGCGTGGCGTGGGCACCGGGGTGGTCATCGTCGACAAGGGTGTGATCCTGACCAACCTGCATGTGGTGCAAAGCGCGCAGAGCATCCGGCTGGTGTTTGCCGATGGCAGCACGTCGGCGGCCAGCGTGGTGGGCGCACAGCCTGAAAACGACCTGGCCGTGCTGCAGGCCCACACCATTCCCGACGACCTGAGCGCCGCCACCATGCGGTCCACCAACGACCTGCTGCCCGGCGACCAGGTCGTGGCCGTCGGGTTCCCATTCGGTATTGGCCCGTCCACCTCGGCGGGTGTCATTTCCGGACTGGAGCGCTCGTTTCGATCGCCCGAAGGCGAGCAGGAAATCGGCAACCTGATCCAGTTCGACGCGGCCGCCAACCCGGGCAATTCAGGCGGGCCGCTGGTGACCATGGATGGCGAGGTGGTGGGTATCGTCACCGGCATCCTCAACCCCACCAGCCACCGCACTTTTGTGGGTATCGGTTTTGCAGTGCCCATTGAAAGCGCCGCCAGCGCCGCCGGCCTTCCCCCGTTCTGATTCTGAAATGGAGCAACACATGAGCGACCCCAACGCCCCCGACACCGCCCAGCTGATGGAGAAGATCCTCTACGAAGTGAAACGGGTGGTGGTCGGGCAAGACCGCTTTCTGGAGCGCGTGATGGTGGCCATGCTGGCACAGGGCCATTTGCTGGTGGAAGGGGTACCCGGGCTGGCCAAAACCCTGACGGTGAAAACCCTGGCCGACGTGGTGCAGGGGCGCTTCAAGCGCATCCAGTTCACCCCCGACCTGGTGCCGGCCGATCTGGTGGGCACGCGCATCTACAACCAGAAAACCGGCGATTTCAGCACCGCGCTGGGTCCGGTGTTTGCCAACCTGCTGCTGGCCGACGAGATCAACCGGGCGCCCGCCAAGGTGCAAAGCGCTTTGCTGGAGGTGATGCAAGAGCGCCAGGTGACCATTGCCGGTGAGTCGCACAAGGTGCCCAGCCCGTTTCTGGTGATGGCCACCCAAAACCCGATTGAAACCGAGGGCACCTACCCGCTGCCCGAAGCGCAGGTGGACCGCTTCATGATGAAAGTGGTGGTGGATTACCCGACCGATGAAGAGGAGTTCGTCATCGTCGAGCGCGTCACCGGCCCGGCGGTGCAGGTGCAGGCCGTGGCCACCACCGAGCAGCTGGCCGCTTTGCAGGCGCAGTGCCGCGCCGTGTATGTGGACCCTTCGCTGGTGCAGTACGCGGTGAAGCTGGTTTCAGCCACACGCACCCCCGAGAAGCATGGCCTGAAAGACATGGCCCGTTTCATCACCTACGGCGCCAGCCCGCGCGCCACCATTGGCCTGGTGGAAGGGGCCCGCGCGCTGGCGCTGCTGCGTGGGCGCAGCTATGCGCTGCCCGAAGACATGGCCGACCTGGTGCCCGACGTGTTGCGCCACCGCATCGTGCTGTCGTACGAAGGTATCTCGGAAGGCCTGAGCCCCGATGCGCTGGTGCAGCGCATCATGGCCGCGGTAAAGCCGCCCGCCAAGCCGCTGGCGCACGAGAAACGGGCGGCCTGAAGGCGCATGACCATGTTGTTCGGTCTTTTCAAACCCCGCACCGCCGCGCCGCCACCGCGGGCGCCGGCCAGTGCGCCGCGTGAGCGCGCCGATGCGTTGCTCAAGCGGCTCGACTGGACTGTGATCCGCCGCCTTGACGGCTTGCTGCAAGGCGACTTTCGCAGCCTCATGCGCGGCAGCGGGCTTGACCTGGCCGACCTTCGCGAATACCAGCACCACGACGACGTGCGCCACATCGACTGGAATGTGACCGCACGCCTGCAGCAGCCGCATGTGCGCGTGTTCACCGAAGACCGCGAAATGGCCGCCTGGTTTTTGCTTGATCTGAGCCCGTCGGTGGACTTTGGCTCGGGCCCCCAACGCAAGAGCACGGTGCTGCGCGACGCGGTGGCGGTGCTGGCCCGGCTCATCACCCGCCACGGCAACCGCGTGGGGGCTGTGCTTTACGGCTCGCGCGGCCAGCCGCTGGTGGACGCGGTGTTGCCCGCCCGTGGTGGCAGGGTTCATGTGCTGCAGCTGATCCACCTGATGCAGCAGCCGCCTGCGCCTGTGAAACGTGAAGCCAGCCGCGACGCCGCGAACGGCACAACCCGCCTGTCTGACTTGCTCAACGCCGCCGCGCGCACCGTGCGCCAGCGCGCCACGGTGTTTGTGGTGTCCGACTTCATCAGCGAACCCGGCTGGGAACAGCCCCTTGGCGAACTGGCCCGGCGCCACGACGTGGTGGCCGTGCGCCTGCTGGACCCGCTGGAACTGGCGCTGCCCGACCTGGGCCTGATCCCGATACGCGACGCCGAAACCGGCGAACAACTCCTGGTGGACACGCACGACGCGGGCTTTCGGCAGCGCTTTGCCCGGATTGCTGCGCAACGGGAAGCCCAGCTGCGCGAGAGCCTGGCGCGCGCGGGCGTGGACACGCTCGAACTCTCCACCGACGACGACCTGGCCGACGCCGTGCTGCGCTTTGTGGACCTGCGCAAGCGGCGCAGCCGCATGGGCCGTGGCGCGCAACGCAGCCCGGCCGGGCAACACCTGTCGCTGGTTGGCGCACCTGAAGGAGCCCGCTCATGACTTGGCCCATCACCTTTCTCTGGCCGCAGTTTCTGTGGCTGCTGCTGGCTTTGCCGCTGCTTGTGCTGGCCTATCTGTGGCTGCTGCGCCGGCGCCAGCAAACGGCGCTGCGCTTTGCCAGCCTGTCGATCGTGCGCGAAGCCATGGGCAAAGGTCCGGGCTGGCGCCGGCATGTGCCCCCGGTGTTGTTGTGGCTGGCTTTGGCGGCCATGCTGCTGGCCTCGGCGCGGCCCATGGCCAGCATCGTACTGCCGTCGCAACAGCAGACCATCATTTTGGCCATGGACGTGTCCGGCAGCATGCGCGCCACCGACGTGGAGCCCAACCGCCTGGAAGCCGCACAAGCAGCCGCCAAGGCGTTTCTGGCCGAGTTGCCGCGCCATGTGCGCGTGGGCATCGTGGCGTTTGCCGGCACCGCACAGGTGGTGCAGCCCATCACCCTCAGCCGCGAGGACCTGGTGGCCGCGATCGACAAATTTCAACTGCAACGCGCCACCGCCATCGGTAGCGCCATCGTGGTGGCGCTGGGCGAGCTGTTTCCCGGCCAGGGGCTTGATTTGGCCAGCCTGACCCATGGTCGCAACAGCGACTCGTTTGCACCCCAGGGCCGCTCGCTCGAACAGGCCCGCAAAGACCAGCAGCCCCCGGCGGCGCCCGTGCCCCCGGGCTCCTACACCTCAGCGTCCATCATCTTGCTCACCGACGGCCAGCGCACCACCGGTGTGGACACCGCGGAAGCCGCCCAGCTGGCGGCTGACCGGGGTGTGCGTGTCTACACCGTGGGCATTGGCACGGTGGACGGCGAAGTGATCGGGTTTGAAGGCTGGTCCATGCGGGTGAGGCTGGACGAAGACACGCTGAAAAGCATCGCCCGCACCACGCAAGGTGAGTACTTTTACGCTGGCACGGCCGACAACCTCAAGCAGGTGTACGAGTCGCTGAGCACGCGGCTCACGGTGGAAAAAAAAGAAACCGAAATTTCCGCCTTGCTCGCGCTGCTGGCTTCGGTGCTGGCGCTGTTGTCGGCCGGGCTCTCGTTGTTCTGGTTCAACCGCGTGCTTTGACGGGATTGCCCTGACTTGCATCAAGGCGGCTGCGCACGCTGGGGGCACAATCACTTCCCATGAACGAACACGTGGTGGTTGCCGGTGGTGGCATTGGGGGCTTGGCCTGCGCGCTGGCGCTGGCCCGGGCCGGGGTTTCGGTGGACGTGCTGGAACAGTCCAGCGCCTTTGGCGAAGTAGGCGCGGGCTTGCAGCTGGGGCCCAACGCGGTGCGCGTGCTGCATGCCTGGGGCCTTACGGACGAGTTGCAGGCCTGTGCCGCCTTTCCCGAAGTGCTGCGGGTGCGCGATGCACACGGTGGCCAGCGGCTGGGGCAGCTGCGCTTGGGCGCCATGGCGCTGGCCCGCTACGCGCAACCCTATGCCACCCTGCACCGCGCCGACCTGCACGGCCTGTTGCTGCGCGCCGTCCAGCAAGAGTCCGTCGTGCGCCTGCGCCTGAACACGCGCCTGGCCGCTTACGAGCAGACGCCCGATGCCGTCCGGGTGACGACTGAAAATGACACGGTTCTGGTGGGCCAAGCCCTCATTGGCAGCGACGGTCTGTGGAGCCGCGTGCGCGCTCAGATGCTGGGCGCGCAGCCGGTGCGCGCCAGCGGTCACCTGGCCTACCGGGGCCTGGTGCACCGCGACGACCTGCCCGCCGCGCAGCGCGACAACGCGGTCACCGCCTGGCTCGGCCCGCGCCTGCATGTGGTGCATTACCCCGTGCGCGGAGGCAAGTGGTTCAACGTGGTGGCGGTGGTGCACGGTGTGCTGGGCCAGGGCCATGGAGGCTCCTTGGGCAGCGATCCGCAAAGCTGGAGCCACGAAGCCCAGGCGGCCGATCTCAAACGCGCACTGGGGCCGGCCTGCGCCGAGCTCATGGCCATGATCGATGCGGTGACGGGCTGGAAGCTTTGGGCGCTGAACGACCGTGCGCCGATGACCCGGCCAGCCGAACATGTGCAGGGTGGGGTGGCACTGCTGGGCGATGCGGCCCATCCGCTGCGTCCTTATCTGGCGCAGGGGGCCGCCATGGCCCTTGAAGACGCCTGGACGCTGGGGCGCCTGCGCGCTGCCGAACCGGCTGCGTCAGTGGACTGGCCAGCCCTGCTTGCGCGTTACGCGCAGACCCGTTGGCAACGCAACGCCCGGGTGCAAAGGCGTTCGCAGCGCAACGGCACCATTTTTCACGCCAGCGGCGTGTTGCGCTGGGGCCGCAACACGGCCATGGCGTTGCTGGGCGAGGGCTTGCTGGACATTCCCTGGCTGTACGAGGGGCCGCCCGATCCGCTCAGCCTTTGACCCCATTATTCGAATCAGACGAAGGAGACATCACCATGACCCCTGTACACCGCCCCACACGCCGCCACGCTCTGGCTGCTGCTGCCGCCCTGACTGCGGCTTGGGCGCTTCCCGCTGCGCAGGCGCAAACCGCGTGGCCCACTCGGCCGCTGAAAATCCTTGTGGGCTTTCCAGGGGGCTCTTCGCCCGACCTGATGGCGCGTTTGCTGGCCGACCCCCTGGCACAAGCCCTGGGGCAGCCGGTGGTGGTGGAAAACCGGCCAGGCGCAGGTGGCAACATTGCCGCCGGCGCGGTGGCCCGAGCCACCGATGACCACACCATCGGACTGATGATCAACGGCAACATGACGATCGCCAAGATCCTCAACCCCGCCACGCCCTACGATCCATTGACCGACCTGGCGCCGGTGTCGCTCATCGCGGTATCCCCCCTGGTGCTGGCTGTGCCCGCCAGCGCCACGGCCACCGGCGCCGGTTTTTTTGATGCGGCGCGGGCCTCTGGCGACCGCTGGAATTACGGCACCCCCGGCGTGGGCACCGTGGCGCACCTGGGCATGGAACTGCTGAAAGGCCGCGCCGGGCTGGCGCCGGTGCATGTGCCATACCAGGGCAATCCGCAGGTGATTTCGGCCATGTTGGGCGGCCAGATCCAGATGGCGCTGCTGCCGCCGGGCCTGGCGCTGGCGCAGGTGCGCGGGGGCACCTTGCGCGCCATTGGCGTGACCTCGCGCGGGCGCAGCAGTGTAGCGCCCGAACTGCCCAGTCTGGCCGAACTCGGCGTGCGGGATATGCAACTGGAGATCTGGAACGCGGTCGCTGCACCCAACAGCTTGCCCAAGGCCCATGTGAACCGCCTGGCGGCCTTGTTGGCGGACATCGTGCGCCGTCCCGAAATTCGCCAGACCATCCTGAACCAGGGCTGGCAGGTGGCCGGCACCTCGCCCGAGGGGCTGGCTCAGCGCGTGCGGGCCGACACGGCCGCCATGACCGACGTGATCACCCGCAACAACATCCGGCCCTGAGCGGGTTGCAGGTACCCGGCTGGGCGGGCCTCAGCCTGGCGAAGCCAGCGCGCCCGCGCCGGTTTTGATCGGCATGATGTGCAGCATGGCCAGGTCCATGCACAGTTGCAGCACCTGGCCCGGTACCAGCGGGCGCACCTGCGGACCGGTCAGCATGATCTGAAAGCTGGCCTTTGGCCCTTCCAGGCATTGCAGGCGCAGCAGCCACACATCACCCAGGTGGCGCAGCGTGACCACCCGCACCTGCAGGTTCAGACTGGTGGCCGGTGGCGCGCTGGTCGCAGCCGCTTCGTCACACAGCCGCAGGCCTTCGCCTGGCACCACCCAGGCGACCGATTGACCAGGTTCAATGCGCCCTTTGTCGCGCACCGGCAGGCGCAGGGCCGCGGTGCCGGTGCCCCAGCGCAGCCAGCCGGTGCCCGGTGCGCTGCTGGCATCGGCTCCCAGCCACACGCCGTCAAAGCGGTTGGCAATGCCCACAATGTCGGCCACGCGGGCGTTGCGGGGGGCGCGGTGGATGGCGTCGGCGCGGCCTTGTTGCAGCACCACGCCCTCGGCCATCACCACCAGTTCGTCGGCCAGCAGACGGGCTTCGTTCAGGTCGTGGGTGACCAGCACCATGGGCACGGCAATGTCTTCGCGCAGCTCGGCCAGCAAGGCGTACAGCGTTTGCCGGTTCATCTGGTCCACGGCCGAAAACGGCTCGTCGAGCAGCAGCACAGCGGGTTGGCGTACCAGCGCGCGCGCCACAGCCACGCGCTGTTGTTGCCCGCCCGAGAGCTGGGCCGGTCGGCGTTGCATCAGGTCGGCGGTGAGTCCCACGCGGCGCAGCATCTCGCCGGCTTGGTGCAGGCGCTCAGGCCCTCGCAGGGGCAGAGCCACGTTGTCCAGCGCGGTCATGTGGGGCATGAGCGCGTAGTCCTGAAACACCAGGCCGACGTTGCGCTGCTGCGGTGGCACGAACAGGCCTTTCGCGGTGTCGCACCAGCCCGCACTGCCCACATTGATGCGGGCGTTTTTCGGTTTCATGAGCCCGGCAATGGCGCGCAGCAGTGAGGTTTTTCCCGCACCCGACGGCCCCACCAGCGCCACCATCTGGCCCGGCGCACACTGAAAGCTGCCCGCCAGGCGCATGGGCAGGGTCTGGTCGATGCTGACCTGCAGGCTCATGGCCGTTGCCTTGCGCGGCTGGCGGGTGCGAAACGACCGCTGGCCACCAGCGAGACGACGATGGCAAGCACCGAAATGACCAGCAACAGCAGCGACATGCGGTTGGCACCCGCCAGGTCAAAAGCCTGCACCCGGTCGTAAATGGCGATGGCGATGGTGCGGGTTTCGCCGGGAATACTGCCACCCATCATCAGCACCACACCAAATTCGCCCAGCGTGTGCACAAACGTCAACACCAGCGCTGAGAGCACACCGGGCCAGGCCAGTGGCAGTTCAACCCGCCAAAAGGTGGACCAGGTGCTGAGTCCGCTCACCACCGAGGCTTCGATCAGGTTGTGGGGAATGGCCTCGAACGATCGCTGGATGGGCTGCACCATGAACGGAATGTTGAACACAATCGAGGCGATCAGCAGGCCCATAAAATTGAAGGTCAGGCTGATGCCCAAGGTGTCCGACGCCCAGCGTCCCAAGGGCGAATGACCTCCCAGCGACACCAGCAGGTAGTAACCCAGCACCGTGGGCGGCAGCACCAGCGGCAGCACCACGGCGGCCTCGATCCACACGCGCGTGCGCGAACGGGTGCGGGCCAGCCAGCGCGCCAGCCACAGACCGCTCGGCAGCAGAATCAGCAGTGTGGCAAAGGCCAATTCCAGCGAAAGGGTCAGGGCTTGCCAATCCATGGGTCGGCTAGCGCTTGGGCATCTCGAAGCCGTAGCGAACCATGACGGCTTGTGCCGCTGGAGTGGACAGGTAGTCGTAAAAGGCCAGGGCGGCGGGCGGTGCGTCCCGCGTCAGCACCATGCGCTGAGCGAGCCGCACATGCCAGGCCTCTGGAATAAGCACGAATTGCCCCAGCCGGCCCACGCTGGGTGCCAGCGCCAGCGACTGCGCAATGATGCCGCCCTGGGTGGAGCCCGATGTGGCGAAGTGCGCCGCCTGCGAAATGTTTTCACCCAGCACCAGTTTGGGTTCAATGGCCTGCCACAGGCCAGCGTGCTGCAAGGCTTCTCTGGCGCGCATCCCGTAAGGGGCGTGCTCCGGGTTGGCGATGGCGAATTTTTTCAGGCGCCCATCTTTGAGCGCCAGCGCCAGGTCTTTTAATTCGCCGTCGGCTTGCAGAGGCGAGCCTTTGGGCACCATCAACCCAATGCGGCCATAGGCGTAGAGCTGGCCCCGGTCGCGGGTTTTACCGGCATCGGCGAGTTTGAAAACGAAGTTTTCGTCCGCTGACATGTACAGGTGAAAGGGCGCGCCCTGCAAAATTTGAGTGTAAAAATTGCCCGAAGAACCGAACACGAAGCGCAGCTTGTGCCCGGTGTCTTTCTCAAACTGGGTGGCCACTTCTTCAATGGCGAACTTGAGGTCCGAGGCCGCAGCCACGGTGGCCACGGGCTGGGCTTGGGTGGCGGCGCTGAACAGCAGCGCTGCCAGCAGCCACGCACGGCGCAGAAAAAACAGGGGTTTCATGGACAATCCTATGGGCTGGTGTTGCGGGCGTTTCGGGGTTCGAATGCGTGTCTGAGTATATGTGGAGATCCCTTTGGATATCTATTTGAAAAGATATCGAAAAGCTTTCCAGAGTATGCCAAAACCCTCCCTGCTTCTGTCCAGCGCGGTTTTTTTTGTCTTTTTTCAACCCCACACCTTGACCAATTCCTTAGACCCCGAAACGCCTGTGCTGCCCGATGCGGCCGTTCAGGTGCGCGTGCGCCTGCGGCTGCAAACGGCCGAGTCGATCTTGATGGGGCCAGGCCGTGCCGATGTGCTGCAAGGCGTGTCCCAGACGGGTTCGATTGCTGAGGCCGGTCGCCGCATGGGCATGAGTTACCAGCGCGTCTGGTCGCTGGTGAAGGCCATGAACGAAGATTTTGTGGAGCCCTTGGTCACCAAGCAGCGCGGCGGTGCCGCCGGTGGTGGCGCCGCACTCACCCCCACCGGTGAACGCGTGCTGGCGGCTTACCGCAAGGCCGAGCGGGCTGCACACAAAGCGGCCGCCAGGCCGCTGCTGGAGTTACGGGAGTTGTTGCGCTGAAGGGCTGACGCGAGGGCCAGCGCGTTACAGGTCGGTTCGCAGTCGCCAGATTTCGGGGAACAGCACCACGTCGAGCATCTTGCGCAGGTAGCTCACGCCGCCGGTGCCGCCGGTGCCGCGCTTGAAGCCAATCACGCGTTCCACCGTGGTCACGTGGCGAAAGCGCCAGAGGCGAAAGGCGTCTTCCAGGTCGGTGAGTTCTTCACCCAGCTGGTACAGGTCCCAGTGGTCTTTGGGGTTGCGGTACACCTGTAGCCAGGCTTGTTGCACCGCGTCGCTGGCTTCGTAGGGCTGGGTCCAGTCGCGCTGGGTGTGGCTGGTGGGCACCGCCAAGCCACGCCGGGCCAGCAGGCGCAGCGCTTCGTCGTACAGCGACGGCGCTTCATAGGCCGCTTGCACCACGGCCAGCAGGTCGGGCCGGTGCGCGTGGGGCTTGAGCATGGCGGCGTTTTTGTTGCCCATGGCGAATTCGATGCAGCGGTACTGGTGGCTCTGGAAGCCGCTGGACTGGGCCAGGTAGGGCCGCAGGGCGCTGTATTCGGGTGGCGTCATGGTGGCCAGAACGTCCCAGGCGTGCACCAGCTGTTCCATGATTTTGCTCACGCGCGCGAGCTGTTTGAAGGCGGCGTTCAACTCGTCGCTGGCGATGTTGTTCACCGCGGCATGCAGCTCGTGCAGCATCAGCTTCATCCAGAGTTCGCTGGTCTGGTGCTGCACGATGAACAGCATTTCGTCGTGCGCGGGCGACAGCGGCTTTTGGGCGCCCAGAATGGCGTCGAGCTGCAGGTAGTCGCCGTAGCTCATGCGCTCGCTGAAGTCGAGGTGGGCTTTTTCTTCCGCGACGATGGTTTCGGTGTGGTGGGGGCAGGTCATGGCGGTGCTCCGGTTCAGGTCACGGCGTGTTGGCGGTTGAATTCGGGCCGCTGCCATTCGCCACTTTCCAGCACCTGCTTGAGGTGTTCCACCGCGAGCCACACCTCGTCAAAGCCGATGTAGAGCGGGGTGAAGCCGAAACGCAGGATGTCTTTGTGGCTGCCGCTGTCACCGGCTCGGTAGTCGCCCACCACGCCGCGCGCGATCAGCGCCTGCACGATGGCGTAGGCGCCTTCGTCCCGGGTCAGACAGATCTGTGAACCGCGCCGCACGTGATCGCGCGGTGTGGCCAGGCCCAGGCCGTGGCCGGCGCAACGTTCTTCCACCAGCGCGATGAACAGGTCGGAGAGGGCGAGCGATTTGGCGCGCAGCGCGGCCATGCCGCCGAGCGCTTGCGCGGCTTCGAACACGTCGAGCCCGCAGTCCAGCGCGGCCAGGCTGATGATGGGCTGCGTACCGCACTGGTAGCGGGTGATGCCGGGCGCGGGCTGGTAGTCGGGCGTGAAGGCGAACGGGGCCGCGTGGCCCCACCAGCCAGCCAGCGGTTGCCAGCATCGGTCGGCGTGTCGTGGGTTCACCCACACAAAGGCGGGGGCGCCGGGGCCGCCGTTGAGGTACTTGTAGCCGCAACCCACCGCGTAGTCGGCACCGGCGTCGCTCAGGTCCACCGGCACGGCGCCTGCGCTGTGCGCCAGGTCCCACACCATCAGCGCGCCGGCGGCGTGGGCGGCGCCGGTCAGGGCGGCCATGTCGTGCATGGCGCCGGTGCGGTAGTTCACATGGGTGAGCATCAGCACCGCCACGTCGTCGGTGAGGGCGGCGGCAAGGCCTTCGGGCTCCACCAGCACCAGTTCCAGACCGCGCTCTTGGCACAGCGCCTCGGCAATGTAGAGGTCGGTTGGGAAGTTGCTGCGTTCGCTCAGGATGCGCCTGCGGTTCGGGCTGTCCACCGCCGCCATGTTCAGTGCTGCGCTGAGCACTTTGTACAGGTTGATGGACGTGCTGTCGGTGGCCACCACTTCGTTGTCGCCCGCGCCAATGAGTCGGGCGATCTTGTTGCCCACTCGCTGTGGCATGGCAAACCAGCCGTTTTTGTTCCAGCTCTGGATCAGGTCGGTGCCCCATTCGCGCGCCACGACATCTGCCACGCGCACCGGGGTGGCGGCAGGCATCACGCCCAGCGAATTGCCGTCCAGGTAAATGGTGCCAGGGGGGATGCTGAACAGCTGGCGCAGGTTGCGCAGAGGGTCTTGGGCGTCAAGTTGGATGCAGTCTTTCTGGGTGATCATGGAGGCTCCGTTCGCTGGCATTTAAAGCGCTCTGAGCACGGCGCGCACTGGGCTGGCGTCGGCGGTGGTGAGCTTCAGGGGCAGGGCGATCAGCTCGTAGTCGCCCTCTGGTATGTCGTCGAGCAACAGGTTTTCCAGCACCCGCAGGCCGCGCTGGCGGATCACCTGGTGGCTGAGCAGCGCTTTGCTGTCGGCAGGGTCGATGCTGGCGCTGTCGATGCCGATGAGCTTGACGCCCAGGTCGGCCAGCAGCGCTACGGTTTCGGGCGCGAAGGCGGGCAGGGCGTCGTCAAAGCGGTCTTGCGGCTGGCACTCGTAGACCCGCACCAGCACGCGCTCCGGTAGGTTTTCCAGGGCGTGCGCAAGGTGCGCGGGCTGCACCAGCGGGCCGCAACCGATGGCGTGCACCACCCGGCAGGTGCCCAGAAATGCGTCCAGCCCAACCGCGCCGATGGCGTCGCCCGCAGGGTCGTAATGCAGCGGCGCGTCGGCGTGGGCGCCCACATGGGGCGACAAGGTGATGGCACTCACGTTGACTGGGCAACCCGGGTCGATGCGGGCCACCCAGGTCTGCGAGTACGCGGTGTCGCCAGGGAAAACCGGCGCAGCAGCGTGGATGGGGGGGGAGATGTCCCAAAGCTTTTTCATGGTGCCGTGAAGGTAGCACCGGCCAAAAAACCATGGTGTCGGTTATTTCCAACAGCGCTGGAAAATGTTGAGGTCTGAAGCAGTTTTGTTTCAATGCGGGCCTGAAAGCGGCGGCAAGCCATGTCGATGCCGCGCCCGCTCGCAGGCGTCGCTGCCTTCTTCAAACTCGCGACACGGCGAGGGTCGCCATTCGTAGATGCCGCAGCCGATTTTCACGCCCAGCGTGCCCGACAAGGCGGCGCAGCGCGGGGGGGCGTGGTCGGTGCCGCGCATGCGGCAGGTGCTGGCGGTGACTTCAACCGCCAACCCGTTGGGCACTGCACCGCCCTCGGCCTGGGTTTCAAACACCGAAAAATCAACCCGGAAACTGGCGCAGCAGGCGCCGCAAGATGTGCAGGCAGACATGGGATTCGGGGTTCAGGTGTCAACGACCGGCGGCTGTGGCGCTTGGGGCGGCCAGTTCGGGCGCGCGGTACACCAGCACCTTCAGTGAGCGCTCGTCCGACACATCGGCAAACGCCACCGGGTTGGGCAGGCGCTGTTCAAACTCGAGTTCGGGCGCGGCTTCCTGCATCTGGTCACGCAGAAAATTGGCGCTCAGCTCGGGCGCGTTCAGGCACAGCAGCACCCGGCCGCCGGGGCGCAACAGGTCGGGCAGGCGGCGCATCAGCCGCAGGTAGTCTTTGGTGGCCACAAAGCTGCCCTTCTGGTAGCTCGGCGGGTCCACCACGATCAGGTGGTAAGGCCCGCTGCGGGTGATCTTGCCCCAGGTCTTGAAGATGTCGTGCGCCAGAAAACTGGCGCCGGCCTGCAGCCCGTTGAGCGCGTGGTTTTGTTGGCCTGTCGCCATGGCGCCCGCGCTCATGTCCACATTCACCACCTGTTTGGCACCGCCTTGCAACGCCGCCACCGAAAAGGCACCGGTGTAGGCAAACAGGTTCAGTACCTTCTGGCCCGTGGCCTGCGCTCGCACCCAGGAGCGGCCGCTGGCTATGTCCAGAAACAGGCCATGGTTTTGCCCTTTGAGCAGATGCACCAGGTAGCGCGCGCCGTGTTCGGTCACCACATGCGGCTCAGGCACCGCGCCGGCCATCAGGCGCGTTTCGGTCTGCCCGGCCTGGCGGCACTGGTAGACCCAGTTCAGGGGCTCGTCGGGTTGCAGCTGCGCCCAGCGGGCGGCCAAGGCGTTGTGCACCAGGGCCAGCTCGGCGTCGGTAGCGGGCTGAAAGCGGGTGAGCAGCCAAACCGGCGGAAAAGCATCCAGCGCCCACTGTTCGCAGCCCGGGTGCAAACCACCGCGGCCGTGGAAAATGCGCCCAGCGTCGGTAGGGGCGTCCATCTGTGCGATGGCGTCGAGCAAGGCTTGCATGGGTGTCCTGTTGGGGGCGGGCCTCACGGCCGACCGTGTAGGAACCTCTGGGTGTCCGGAGAACCAGAGATCAGAGCCGGCCCAGCAGCAGGTATTCCATCAAGGCCTTCTGCGCGTGCATGCGGTTTTCGGCCTCGTCCCACACCACACTTTGCGGCCCGTCGATCACTTCGGCGCTCACTTCTTCCCCGCGGTGCGCGGGCAGGCAGTGCATGAACAGCGCATCGGGCTTGGCCACGGCCATCATGGCTTCGTCCACGCGCCACTGGGCAAAGGCGGCGCGGCGCACTTCGTTTTCGGCTTCATAGCCCATGCTGGTCCAGACATCGGTGGTGACCAGATCGGCGCCGGCGCAGGCTTCCTTGGGGTCTTTGAAGACTTTGTAGCAACCCGCATTGCGGATGCCGGCGAGCTGGGGGTCCACCTCGTAGCCCCTGGGTGTGCTCACATGCACCGTGAAGCCCAGCAACTCTGCCGCCTGCAACCAGGTGTTGGCCATGTTGTTGCCGTCGCCCACCCAGGCCACCACCTTGCCTTTGATGGCGTCAAGCGGGTTGCCGCTGGCGGCGGGACGGTACTCGACCAGGGTGTACAGGTCGGCCAGGATCTGGCAGGGATGGAATTCGTTGGTCAGGCCGTTGATCACCGGCACGCGCGAATGCGCGGCAAACGCTTCGATCTTGCTCTGCTCGTAGGTGCGGATCATCACCAGGTCCACCATGCGGCTGATGACCTTGGCGCTGTCTTCAATCGGCTCTGAGCGACCCAGCTGGCTGTCACCTGTGGTCAGGTGCACCACCGAGCCGCCGAGCTGGTACATGCCGGCCTCAAAGCTCACGCGGGTGCGGGTGCTGGCCTTTTCGAAGATCATGGCCAGGGTGCGGTCCGGGTCAGCAAAAGGCTGGTGCTTTTCAAACGCCTTGAACTTGGCCTTGATGAAGGCTGCGCGCGTGAGCAGGTACGCGTATTCGTCGGCGCCCAGGTCTTTGAACTGCAGGTAGTGCTTGAGGTTCATGGCGGCATTCATTCAGCGAGAAACGCGTGGATCAGTGGCAACAAGATGGCGGCCACTTCCTCGGCCTCGGCGGTGGTCATGATCAGGGGCGGCACAATGCGGATCACGCTGTCGGCGGTCACGCTCAGCAGCAGGCCGGCGTCGGCTGCGCGTTGTGTGATCACGCCGCAGGGTTTGGCGAGTTCAATGCCGATCATCAGGCCCTGACCGCGAATTTCTTTCACGCCGGGCAGACCTTGCAGTCCCGCCTCCAGCGCGCCACGCAGGTGGGCGCCCACGGTGGCTGCGTTGGCCAGCAGGCCGTCCTCTTCCATGATGCGGATGGTTTCAACCCCGGCGCGCATGGCCAGGGGGTTGCCGCCGAAGGTGGTGCCGTGGTTGCCCGGCTGGAAAATGTGGGCCGCCTTGGGCCCCGCCACCACGGCACCAATGGGCACGCCCGAGCCCAGCCCCTTGGCCAGTGGCATCACGTCCGGTTTGATGCCTGCCCACTGGTGTGCAAACCATTTGCCGGTGCGGCCCATGCCGCACTGCACCTCGTCGATCATCATCAACCAGTCGCGGGCGTCGCACAGCGCGCGCAGGTCTTGCATGTAGCCCACCGTCATCGGGTTCACACCGCCTTCGCCCTGAATGGCTTCAAAAAACACCGCCACCACATTCGGGTTGCCCTCGGTCGCATTTTTCAGCGCTTCAATGTCGTTCACCGGCACGCGAATGAAGCCTTCTACCAGCGGGCCAAACCCGGCCTGGATCTTGGGGTTGCCGGTGGCTGAGAGCGTCGCAATGCTGCGGCCGTGAAAGGCTTTCTCGTAGACCACGATCTCAGGGCGGTCAATGCCTTTGTCGTGCCCGAATTTGCGCGCCAGTTTCAGCGCCGCTTCGTTGGCTTCCAGGCCGGTGCTGCAGAAGAACACGTTGGTCAGGCCTGAGCGCTCCACCAGCATCTGCGCCAGGCGTTCCTGGTCGGGCACATGGTAGTAATTGCAGCAGTGCATCATTTTGGCCACCTGTTCCTGCAGCGCAGGCACCAGCTTGGGGTGGCCGTGGCCCAACGTGTTGACGGCGATGCCGGCCAGCGCGTCCAGGTATTCCTTGCCGTTCACGTCCCAGACGCGGCAGCCCCGGCCGTACGACATCGCGATCGGCAGTCGGCCGTAGGTGTTCATCACGTGGGGCGAGGCGGCGGTGGTCAAGGCAGCAGACATGCAGGACTCCGGTGGAGAGGGGTCAAAAAGAAAGCGGCTCAACGAAGGTTGAGCCGTTGAAAAGCGATTTTAGAGGCAGCTGCGGGCATCATCATTGCTTATTGCGCATTGCTGTCATACGGGTGCCCTCACCAGCTGACAGACTGCCTTGAGGTGGGGTAATCCCTAGCCTCAGGTCTTATATAAGATACAATACTTAGCGCCCTCCCTGGCGAGCGATCCTCGTTCTGGTGGTGTCAATTTTCCCTCCCAGGGCCCTCCATCCGAAGGCTTCCCCGATGGTTTCACCAACTGCCAAGCAAGTGTTCATCCAGGGCGTCACGCTCAGTGGCCGCACCTTTCGTCCCAGCGACTGGGCCGAGCGCCTGGCGGGCGTGATGAGCCAGTTTCGCCCCGGTGGCGCCCAGCCTGGCAGCCATCTGAGTTACTCGCCTTGGTGCGTGCCCAACACCATCAACGGCATCAAGTGCGTGGTGGTGCACGTCGATTTGCGTGAAGAAGAGCCCATGGCATGGGACTTTTGCATGAACTTTGCGCGCGACAACCAACTGCAAGTGGTGGAAGCGTGTCTGCTCGACACGCCGCCCGCCTGAGCCTTGCAGCCGCTGTTTTCAAGTGGCAGTCTCAAGCGGCAGCCGTCTAGTCGGCGCCTGCATCTGCTTCACTGGGGTTTCTCAACAGCCGCTCGCGCAAGCGGCGGTTACGCGTCCAGCGGGTTTTGAGCACCCACAGCGCACTCGTCAGAAAGTAAATGAACAGCCCACTGACTGTGGCCACGATCGCCAGGCCCACCACCAGCGGCTTGCCGACGGTGCCCAGGTAGGTCAGCCAGGCGCGCATGCGGTCGGTCCAGCTTCCTTTTTCGGCGGGCAATGCCTCGGCCTTCTCCAAAATTTTGACGGCTTTATTTTCAGACACCTCTTCTTCACCCAGCACCCATTTGCCCAGGCGGTAGGCGCCGTAATACACCGGTCCAAAGGTCACCGGATTGGTGACCAGGGTGCTTGCCACCGCCATGGGCAGGTTGGCGCGCAACAGCACCGCCACCGTGGCCGAGAAAGGGATCTGGGCCACCGGGATCAGCAGGCCAAAAAAAATGCCCAGTGCCAGGCCCAAGGCAATGCCTTTGCGGCTGAAATGCCAGAGCCGAGGGTGGTGCAACACCGGACCCATCCAGCGAAGCCAACGGTTGTTGCGCAGCGTCTCTGGTGTGGGCAGCAGTTGCTTGAACTTGTGTTTCATCCGTTGAGGAAGTGCGTTGTGACTTGGGCCAGCCTCTGATTCTCGCTGAAGCGGCGGGGCCGCGTCGTCTGCGGCGACAATCCATCCATCATGATGCAGCTTCAGGACATTCTTTTTTCTCAGGGTTTTGGCACACGCCGTATTTGTTGCGGCCTGGTGCAGCAAGGGTTGGTGCAGTTGGGTTCCGAAGGTGTCACCTGCACCGACCCCGCCGAAGTCTTCGAAGAAACCGGTCTGGTTTTTCGCGTCCAGGGTGAAACCTGGCACTACCATGCGCAGGCCTACCTCATGCTGCACAAGCCGGCGGGCTATGAATGCTCGCAAAAGCCCAGCACTTACCCCAGCATTTACACCCTGCTGCCCGGGCCGCTGCGCAACCGGGGTGGCGGTGCAGCCGCAGGCGTGCAGGCGGTGGGGCGGCTGGACCAGGACACCACAGGTCTCTTGCTGCTCTCCGACGATGGCAAGTTCATCCACCGCATGACCTCGCCGCGCCACCATGTGCCCAAAGTGTACGAGGTGCAGGTCAAGCATGCGCTGGACGATCGGCAGGTGGCCCGACTGCTCGAAGGGGTGGTGCTGGACGACGATCCCAAGCCGGTGCGCGCTGCGGCTTGCACCGCGGTGAGCGATGTTCACTTGCAGCTCACCTTGACCGAAGGCAAATACCATCAGGTGAAAAGGATGGTGGCTGCAGTGGGTAACCGGGTGGAGGGATTGCACCGCTCACGTATCGGTTTAGTGGCTTTGCCAGCAGATTTGTTGCCGGGCCAGTGGCGTTGGCTCACGACCGAAGAGGTTCAGGCGTTGACGCAGAAAGTGCCTGCAACCTAGGAGTTTGATCAGAGCAGCTCACCCCTTCGACTGTCCAGTGGCGTCAGGAAGGAGTCGTTTTCCTGCCATTGCGTACTGAACTCGCTGCGCAAGCCCTCGCTGTCATGGTTGGGGTGCGAGGAGGGTGTTCCGAAATCATTGGGCCGGTTGCTGCGTTGGCGGGTCAGCGCCGTCCTGAGGTTGACCTGCGCAGCCGTGAGGGCCTGTTCTTCCTGTTCTCGCTCACGCATCGACTGTGTAATGGGCGATTCGCCCAAAAACTCTGCCCGAATTTCTGCCACCGGGGGCAGGCTGCTTGAGCGAACGACCCAATACGGCAGGCCGCATTGAGTCAGCAAGGCGTGTTTGAGCGCGCGCGTGCTGCGAGGCAACCCGGACCGACCAGGAACGTCCACGCACCCGATGACCCGACCGTCAGCCTTGCAGATCGTGAAGGTGCAGTACACGCTGCCCAGCAAGCGGTACCAATGCATCCCCTTTTCGCGGTTGCGGGGCAGGGTAAATCGTGTAACGGGCAGCTTGATCATGACGTGGTGGTCGTAAAAGGCTCGAGCCAACCAATGCCATACAAGGGCTTCGTCGCTGCTGGTCAATGCGCGGGTGCTCAGCGGCCAGTGTTTTGGGATGCGGCGCCGCGCGTGCGCCTGCCGGGCCGCCCAGAGGCGGTGCGTTATTGCGCCCAGTACCAGCATCGCAGGCACCAGCACAGCCAGCAGCCATGGGTTTGACCAATTGTTCATGATGTGTATTTAAAAGGTTTACTTTGTATCAAAGTGTAGTTAATTCAGGTCGCTGACGAGTGGGTTGGGCGCTTCGTATACGGCGATGGTGTGAATTCCTTGGGGTTTTCGGGCTGCTTGATCACCGTTCAGGTTGATCCGACGGTGCCCAGGGTGCGTACGGCACCCGTTCAAGGGCGCCATGTCCGGCGGCCATGGCTTGGCGGGGCACCGCTTTGCGGGACACCTTGCGCTTTTTTGCCGCCTGGCCTCTGCGAGTCCGGTTCAGCGCTTGGTTCGCTGTCAGCCCGCTGGCGGACCAGGCGCGGTGCCATCGTTCACCTTGGGTCCGGTCGGGTCTGGGCGTGTCCGGCAAACGGCCGGTCTTGCTCTGCAGGCGGTATTTCGCCCGGCGTGTAGGGGTTCAGTGCCGCGTCGAACAGGTTTTCAACAGGTGCACACCTGGTTCACCGTGGTGCGTTCACCGCATTGATCACTGTGGCGGGCAAGTTTCGCGGTGCAGGCAGACGGATGTGTCCGTTCAGGGTTTGAACTGACGCAATGGCTTGGGGCGCCGGTGCAGATAGCCCGCTGCGTTGCCACTAATGACCTGCTGCGTGCGTGCGGTCGTCCTGCGCTCTTGGGGGCGTTGCGTTGTCTCGGTTCACCATCGTGTGGCCAACCGGGTCAGCGAGAAATTGCACGAGCGCCGCAGTAAGTTCGTTGGGCTGGTCACGGTGGGGGCTGTGGCCGCAAGCAGGGAAGACCCGCGTCAGGGCGTGGGGGCAAGCGCGCACGATCTCTTCAAGCTGCTGCAGGGTACCGTATTCATCATCTGCGCCTTGGACAGCGAGCAGTGGTGCCCGAATGAGGTGGCATTCGGGACGGATGTCGAACCGTTGAAAGGCTTCACTGAGCCAGACGTCGTTCCATTGCCAGAAGGCGTTGTCCACGTCGGCATGGTAGCGCGCCAGGCGTTGGCGCAGGCCGCGTTCGCTGGCATCTGCCTCAAAAAGCTGACGCGCGTGCGCAATGGACCGGATCGCCACGTCTTCCACCACCACATGCGGGGCGATGGCTACGCAGGCGCTGACCGGGTGGCGACTGGCATGCAGCAGGGCAATGGTGGCGCCGTCGGAGTGCCCGACCAGCACAGGGCGTTCCACGCCCAGTTGCTTCAGCAGGGCCGGTAGAACCATCCAGGCCTCGAGGTGCATGTAGTCGGGTTCGTGGCGTCCTATGTGCCAGGCACCTTGCCAGCGCGAGGGACCACGCACATCGGACACCGGGTCCGACTGGCCGTAACCGCGACGCGAATAGACCCAGCCGGCACGACCGGTGGCCCGGCAGAGCTCGGTGGGCCAATGCCGCCCCCGCTGGTGCCACATGGCCACACTGCCCAGGCCTTCGTGCAGGAACACCAGTGGCGCGCAGTGTGTCGGGCCTCCAATGGACTCAACTTCCAGCTGAATACCCTCAACGGTGGTGCTTTCCATAGGCCCTTTCTTGTGCAATCAGGCCATCCAGCGGGCCATTCCCTCGATGGCCAGCGACCCTCGCCGACCGGTGAAAACCTGTATTCTTGCAGCGATGAGCCTGTTATTTGATTCTTTCTGGCGTGCGGTGGCCTATTGCCTGCACCCGCGCGTGGTCGCCCTGTCTTTTCTGCCGCTGATCCTGATGGTGGCCTTGTCATTTGGTCTTGGCTACTTCTTCTGGGAGGGTGCAGTGGCTTCGGTAGCGGCCTGGCTGGAAGCTTATGAACTGTTGCAGGCGTTTCTCGGCTGGCTGGAGCGGCTCGGCTTGGGGGCGCTGCGAACCGTGTTTGCACCGTTGCTGGTGCTGGTGTTGGCGACGCCGGTGATTGTGTTGCTGTGCCTGCTGCTGGTAGCCATGTTCATGACGCCCGCCATGGTGGATCTGGTGGGGCAGCGGCGCTACCCCGCGCTCGAACGCAAACACGGCGGCTCGCTGCTGGTCAGCGTACTGTGGTCGCTGGGCTCCACGCTGCTGGCGGTGGTGGTGCTGGTGGTGTCCATGCCGCTGTGGCTGGTGCCGCCCCTGGTGCTGATACTGCCGCCCCTCATCTGGGGCTGGCTCACCTACCGGGTGTTTGCGTTTGACGCCCTGGCCGTGCATGCCAGCAGCGAAGAGCGCAAGCAGATCCTGCGTGACAACCGCGGCACCCTGCTGCTCATGGGCGTGTTCAGCGGTTACCTGGGTGCAGCGCCCAGCCTCTTGTGGGCCTCAGGCGCCATGTTCATTGCGCTGGCGCCGCTGCTGGTGCCGGTGGCAATCTGGATTTACACCCTGGTGTTCGCTTTTGCCTCGCTCTGGTTTGCACACTTTTCGCTCACCGCCTTGCAGCGACTGCGTGCCGCTTCGGGCGTGGCGGTGCTGGATGCAGAGCCCCGCGAAACGGCACTGCCGCCGGCTCCGCCCTTACCCCTGGAAGCTGCGCAGCCAGCAGCAGCCAACACGACCCGTTTACCCCCGCCCGAACCACCAGGTGCCCCTTGAACCCAGCCCACCACGTTTTCACCGACCCCGCTTTCGGCCTGATCATCATCGGCGATGAAATTCTGTCGGGCAAACGGGCCGACAAACACCTGCCCAAGGTGATTGAACTGCTCTCCGCACGCGGTCTGACGCTCGCCTGGTCGCGTTGCGTTGGCGATGACCGCCAGCGAATCACCGCAGCCTTGCAGGACGCTTTTGCGAGCGCAGACGTGGTGTTTTCTTGCGGGGGTATTGGTGCGACGCCCGACGACCACACCCGTCAATGCGCTGCGGCGGCATTGGGCGTCGGGCTGGCCCTGCACCCGGAGGCGAAAGACCTGATTGAGCAACGCATGCGCGATGTGGCCGCAGAGCAGGGCCAGACCTTCGACCCCAGCCGCCCCGACAATGTGCACCGTTACAACATGGGTGTGTTTCCGGCCGGTGCCCGCATCATCCACAACCCCTACAACAAGATTCCGGGATTCAGTTGCGACGGCTCGGGCGGGGGCACGGTGCATTTTTTGCCAGGATTCCCCGTGATGGCCTGGCCCATGATTGAAAGCGTGCTCGACGGGCAATACCGCCATTGCCAGCGCCAGGGCGCATGGCTTGAACGCTCGGTGGTGGTCCTGGGCGCCATGGAAGCGGCGCTGACACCGCTGATGGAGCGCATCGAAGCGGTGCACGCGGTCAAGGTATTCAGCCTGCCCAGCGTGGACCACCCCACCTACGGGCGCCACATCGAACTGGGCGTGAAGGGTGCGCCTGAGTCGGTGAATGCGGCCTATGTGGACCTGTTGGCGGGTCTGCATGACCGTGCTGCGCAGCTCGGCCCCGAAATGGTGCGAAGGTGAAGTGCACGTTGTTGGTGCCCTTTTTCCATTTGGCACCAAAAAAGTGCTTCAGGGACGATCTTCATGCCGGTGGGTGTGTTGGTGGCGCCATTCGTCACCACACCTGCAGGTTTTCCGTGTCGGATGCCCCACGGGCTGCGCGATAATTCCCGGCTCAAGCAGGGGTAACCCGGCAGGTTCGGCGTTGGCCCTGGTCTTGGCACACAAACTGCTTATCCACAGCGTTATTTAATTTCCACTCACCCAGTTACAGGAGAATTTGATGGCCAAGACCGTCGCAGACGTGATGCAAATGGTGAAAGACAACGAGGTCAAGTTTGTTGACTTCCGTTTCACCGATACCCGCGGCAAGCAGCACCACACGACGGTGCCTGTTTCCCACTTTGACGAAGAAAAGTTCAGCTCTGGACATGCCTTTGATGGCTCCTCGATCGCTGGCTGGAAGGGCATTGAAGCTTCGGACATGCAGTTGATGCCGGACCCCGGCACGGCCAATATCGACCCATTCTTCGAAGAAACCACGCTGATCATGACCTGCGACGTGATCGAGCCTGCCGACGGCAAGGCCTACGAGCGCGATCCGCGTTCCATCGCCAAGCGCGCCGAGGCTTACCTCAAGTCCTCCGGCCTGGGCGACACGGCTTTCTTCGGACCCGAGCCTGAATTCTTCATCTTCGACGGCGTGCGCTGGAGCACCGAACCCGGCCACAGCTTCTACGAAATCGAAGAGTACGAAGCGCCCTGGAACACCGGCGCCAAGCTCGAAGGCGGCAACCGCGGCCACCGTCCAACGACCAAGGGCGGCTACTTCCCCGTGCCTCCGGTTGACAGCACGCAAGACATGCGTGCCGAGATGTCCCTGATTCTTGAGTCGCTGGGCATTCCGGTTGAAGTGTTCCACCACGAAGTGGCGGGCGCTGGACAAAACGAAATCGGTACCCGTTTCAGCACGCTGGTGGAGCGCGCCGACTGGACCATTCTGCAAAAGTACGTCATTCACAACGTGGCCAATGCCTACGGCAAGACCGCCACCTTCATGCCCAAGCCCTACGCTGGCGACAACGGCAGCGGCATGCACGTGCACCAGTCGGTGTGGAAAGACGGCAAAAACCTGTTTGCCGGTGACGGCTATGCAGGCCTGTCCGACTTCGCGCTGTATTACGTCGGCGGCATCATCAAGCACGCCCGTGCCTTGAACGCCATCACCAACCCCGGTACCAACAGCTACCGCCGTTTGGTGCCACATTTCGAGGCCCCAGTGAAGCTGGCTTACTCGGCCAAGAACCGCTCGGCCTCGATCCGTATTCCTTACGTGGCCAACCCCAAGGGCCGTCGCGTGGAAGCCCGCTTCCCCGATCCACTGATGAACCCCTACCTGGGCTTTGCGGCTCTGCTGATGGCGGGCCTGGACGGCGTGGAGAACAAGATCCACCCGGGCGAAGCCGCCACCAAAGACCTGTACCACCTGCCACCCGAGGAAGACAAGCTGGTGCCGACCGTGTGTCACAGCCTGGACCAAGCGCTGGAATGCCTGAACCAGGACCGTGCGTTCCTGACCAAAGGCGGCGTGTTCACCGACGCCATGCTGGATGCCTACATCGACCTCAAGACCACGGAGGTTAACCGCACCCGTGTTGAAGTGGCGCCTGTCGAATATGACATGTACTTCAGCCTGTGAGTGCGGGCCCGGCCCGCGCCGGGACCGCAGCACCGCTTCGCAACGCGCTTGACGCGTTGTGGGTCACAGACAAAAGGGACGGCGCATGCCGTCCCTTTTGTCATGCCTCTTGCCAAATTGCCCCTGGACTGCGCCGTCCAAGGCACTTTTCAGGGTGTTTTCAGTCATACTGAAATGCGTGGCGCGTGGGAGTGCGCGCCTGATTCAAGCAACGTGCACCTGGAGCTTTCTTGTTGTTCACCCTGAAACCGACCCTCGCGATCCAATGGCTGGCTGTCAGTGCAGCCGGGCTCTGCCTTGTTCAAGCCCAGGCCCAAGAGCGTATTTACCGTTGTGGCAACGAATACACCAACAACGCCGAAGTGGCCAAGAGCCGGGGTTGTACCCTCATGGAAGGTGGCAACATCACCATCGTGCAGGGCACGACGCCGCAGCGCAGCGCTGAAGCCCGCCCGCCCAGTGCCTCTGGCGCTCCGCGTAGCACGCCTTCCACCACGTCTGTCCGAACCAGCACCGAGCGAGTGGATGCGGCCGCCCAGCGCGCTCGCGACAGCGACGCCCGGGCCATCCTGGAGGCTGAATTGCGCAAGGCCGAAGAGCGGCTGGCGCAAGCGAAAAAAGAATACGCCAACGGCGAGCCCGAGAAACAGGGCATTGAGTCGCGCAACCACCAGCGCTACCTGGACCGTGTGGCCGAGCTCAAGGCGGTGGTGGCTCGGGCCCAAAGCGATGTGGATGGGATTCGCCGCGAACTGGGCCGGCTCAGCGGTGGGGCGAACTCCGCCAGTTCTGCCGCAAAATAGGCGGTTTGAAAAAGACCACCCTCCCCACTCCCACCCCAGCCGTAAAGCCAAAGGCAGCCGTTTTTGCGGCAAGCCCCGTCAGCGCATCTGCGGCACCGATGACTCAGCGTTTCCAGTCACTCGATTTGCTGGCCACCCTGGTGGCCGTGGTCGCGTCTGACGGCTCCGTGCTGTACGCCAACGCCGCGCTGGAAGACGCGCTGGGCATGTCGCGCCGCAGCATCACGGGTGCGCGCCTGCAAGACTGTTTTACCGACCCCCTGCTGCTGCACAACGCCCTCACCGGAGCGCGCGGCAACGAGTTTGCAGCGCTGCGTTACGACGCCTGGCTCAAGCGGCTGGCTCACGATCCGTTGCCCGTGCATGTGGTGGTGGCGCAGACCGAAACCGCTGGCGAGGTCATTGTGGAGCTGCTGCCGCTGGAGCAGCAGACGCGGCAAGAACGCGAGGAGCGGCTGATTGACCAGGCCCAGGCCAACAAAGAGCTCATTCGCAACCTGGCGCACGAGATCAAGAACCCGCTGGGAGGCATCCGCGGGGCTGCGCAGTTGCTGCAGATGGAGCTCGATTCCAAAGAGTTGATCGAATACACGCAGGTCATCATTCACGAGGCCGATCGCCTGCAGTCGCTGGTGGACCGCCTGCTGGCACCGCACCGGCGCCCGCATGTGGTGGGTGATGTGAACATTCACGAGGTGTGTGAACGCGTGCGCTCGCTCATCCTGGCCGAATTTCCGAAGGGCCTGCGCGTGGTGCGCGATTACGACACCTCGATTCCCGAATTTCGCGGCGATCGCGAGCAACTCATTCAGGCGGTGCTGAACATCGCGCACAACGCGGCGCAGGCGCTGTCGGCGAGCATTGCCGCCGGGGACGGGCAGATCATTTTCAAGACCCGCGTCGGCCGACAAGTGACGTTTGGCAAGCAGCGCTATCGGCTGGCACTGGAATTGCATGTGATCGACAACGGGCCTGGTGTTCCAGACTCGATCAAGGACCGCATTTTTTACCCGCTGGTGTCGGGACGGGATGGCGGTTCGGGACTTGGACTGACGCTGGCGCAAACCTTTGTACAGCAACACCACGGACTGATCGAGTGTGAGAGCGTGCCAGGTCGCACGGATTTCAAATTGTTGATTCCATTGCCTTGAAACCGTTCAACACACGCCTCGCCTGACGAAGGGAATACACAGACATGAAGCCGATCTGGATAGTGGACGACGACCAATCGATACGCTTCGTGCTGGAAAAAGCTCTGTTGCGCGAAAACCTGCCCACCCGCAGCTTCACCAACCCGCAAGATGTGCTGGCGGCGCTGTCCGACACGCCTGAGATGGAGGGCCCGCAGATTCTGGTTAGCGACATCCGCATGCCCGGCGGCTCGGGCCTGGATCTGCTGGAGAAGGTCAAGGAAAAACTGCCCGGCTTGCCGGTCATCATCATGACTGCGTTTTCAGACCTGGACAGCGCGGTCTCGGCCTTTCAGGGCGGCGCGTTCGAGTACCTGCCCAAGCCCTTTGACCTGCCCAAGGCGGTGGAGCTGATCCGCCGCGCGGTGGAAGAAAGCCAGCGCGAGGAAGTGGCCGAAGAGCGCATGACCGCTGCGCCCGAAATGCTGGGCCAGGCACCGGCCATGCAAGACGTGTTTCGCGCCATCGGGCGGCTCAGCCAGAGCCAGGTCACGGTGCTCATCACGGGCGAGTCGGGTTCGGGCAAGGAGCTGGTGGCGCGGGCATTGCACAAGCATTCGCCGCGCGCAGCCGGGCCTTTCGTGGCCATCAACACGGCTGCCATTCCCAAAGACTTGCTGGAGTCCGAGCTGTTTGGCCATGAGCGCGGCGCCTTCACCGGCGCCCAGACCATGCGCCGTGGCCGCTTCGAGCAGGCCGACGGCGGCACACTGTTCCTGGACGAAATTGGCGACATGCCTTTTGATCTGCAGACGCGGCTGTTGCGTGTGCTGTCAGACGGGCACTTTTACCGCGTCGGGGGTCACAGTGCCGTGAAGGCCCAGGTGCGGGTGATTGCTGCGACCCACCAAAATCTGGAGCAGCGCGTCAAGGAAGGCGTGTTTCGCGAGGACTTGTTTCATCGCCTCAACGTGATTCGACTGCGCCTGCCCGCGTTGCGCGAGCGCCGCGAAGACATTCCCATGCTCACGCGTTTCTTTTTGCAGCAAAGCGCCAAGCAACTCGGCGTGGAGCCCAAGCGCATTTCTGAAGCCGCCTTGCGCCTGCTCGGTACCTTTGACTTTCCGGGCAACGTGCGCCAGCTGGAAAACGTGTGCCACTGGCTCACCGTGATGGCGCCCGCGCAAGTCATTGAACTCAAAGACCTGCCGCCTGAGGTGTTGGCCATGTCAGCCACGGTTGTGGAGCCGGTCAGCTCACTGGAGCCGCTGCCTGTGGTCGCGCCAGCACCTGCAGGGGCCGGGCCTGTCCCGCCCGCGTTTGCGCCGACCCCGGCCCCGCTGTTGCTGGACGAACCGGTCGTGGCTGACGCTGGGTTGGTGGCCGTGTCGCCTTTGAACGTCTCACCGACGTGGGAATCGGGCCTGCAGGCCGAAGCCATGGCTCTGCTCGAAGAGGGTCGCACCGATGTGTGGGAGGTGCTGACCCGTCGTTTTGAGACCCGTTTGATCCAGGCCGCACTCGCCAACACCCGTGGCCGACGCATTGAAGCAGCCCAAAAATTGGGCATTGGGCGCAACACCATCACCCGGAAGATTCAGGAACTGGACTTGGAGTAGGTGGCCCACCCCAGCTCGCGGGGTCATCCCTCTCCAGGGGACGAGGCCAGCGGCCTGGCAAGCCAGATCCGCGGCATCCTGGGTCGGGGCATTTCGCGCTGCACGGCGCTTCCATCCCCGTGCCGTCTGGATTTTCAATCCAGCGTGAGCACCACCGGCGCGTGGTCGCTGGGCCGTTCGTTCTTGCGGGGCAGTTTGTCCACCGCACAGGCGGTGGCTCGGGCTTTGAGTGCTTCGCTGACCAGGATGTGGTCAATCCGCAAGCCGCGGTTGCGCCGAAATGCAAACTCGCGGTAATCCCACCAGCTGTAGTTTTTCTCTGGCTGCGGGAACAGGCGAACAGCGTCGGTCAGGCCCAGGCCAATCAGCGCTTGCAGGTGCGTGCGCTCTTCTGTAGTGCAGTGAATGGTTTCGCGCAAGCCCTCGGGGTCCCACACATCGGCGTCATCGAAGGTGATGTTGTAGTCGCCCATCAGCACCAGTTGGGGGTGCGCTGCCATCTCCATGCGCACCCATTCGCGCAGGGCGGCCAGCCAGCGCATCTTGTAGGCAAACTTGTCGCTGCCCGGTTCCTGGCCGTTCGGAAAGTAGGCGCCGATCACGCGCACGCCGTCAAAGGTGGCACAGAGCACACGCGACTGCTCGTCTGCAAAACCCGGGATGTTTTTGACCACATCCTGCGCCGGCAATTTGCTGATCAGCGCCACGCCGTTGTAGGTCTTTTGCCCGAACCACTGGGCCTGATAACCCGCTTCGGCAAAGGCCTGTGCGGGGAATTTGTCGTCGCTGAGCTTGAGTTCCTGCAGCGCCAGCACGTCCACCGGATGTGCTGCGAGCCAGTCGAGCACCTGGGGCAGGCGCACGGTCAGAGAGTTGATGTTCCAGGTGGCAATTTTCATAAGTAATTTATCCTATTGATTTTAAATAATTAATTTCTTATTGGTTGTTTTGAGGCCCCCAAAGAGGCCCCCAAATGAAATCTCTTAAAACCCTTTGGCTAACGAGCCGAGGGCAACCTGCGCTTCTGTCCTTGCGACCATCAAGCCCGTTCATGAGGCCTCTCCATCTTGGATTTCATAGGCCTGTGCGATCCGGTCCAGAAAATCGGCGAGGGGGGCCCGGCCGAGCCCCAGGGCCCTGGGGTCGAGAGAGTCGTCGGCTACCGCTGCATTCAAAAATCTTCTCATGTCATCGGCGATTTTCGCGTCGAGAGGGATGCGCGTTGTGGGGGCGAGTAATTGCGAAAGTCGCAGAACATCGTTGGCGTGTTTGCGGATGCTCTTGGCATCCACCTGTTCGCCTTGCTCCCGGCGGGCGCTCAGGTCCAGCCAGGCAATGGCTTTCAACGGGATCAGGCGATCCTCGCCGACCCAGGGCAAGCCATCAATCTCGCGGCGGCCGGCCATGATGAATGCGTAGTAGGCGTCATCGAGCAGGATGGCCGACAGGCTTGAAACCGCTTCGTCGAAGGGGATCGGCGTGAGCTGTCCGTTCTCGATGGGCCGCAGGCTGTCGGGCGCACGGGAGAACAGTTCGACCATGACCGGAAAGCTGTTGTCGGTCGGCTTCTGAAACCGGTAGAAGGCCGGCTTGCCTGTGTCGCTGGCCTGCCGGATTTCATAGCCGCCCGCTTCGATGAATCTCCAGAAGGTTTCGCCGAATGCCGGCGTCAGCGCCTCGACATGTAGCACGACATCAAGGTCCTTGGTGGCGCGGAAGTCCAGCCCTGCCTCTTCCATTGCCAAGGTGGCCGCAGTGCCGCCGATCAGGATGTACTGGTCCGGGTAGTCGGCGAACCATGCCCGGAAAACATCCAGCCCCTTCACCATGGCAATTGTTCCTTCAGTGCCTCCAGCGCGCTTTGGACACGTTCATCGGTGCTATCCCGCAAGCTCAGTATGAGCGAGAGAGGGTCCACCGTGTCGCTGTCCGGCTGCAGTGTCGGGGTGTAGTTCCACAACTGCCATTCGCATGCGCCTGGCATGGCTTCTGGAAGTTCGACGATGTCTGCCTTCAGTGCCTGCCATGCGGTGCGGCTCACGGCGAATACCGGCGATCTGGGTTCCGTGAGCATCGAAAGGCGAGCGAGCGCGCTCAGGCCCGCCACCCGCACGGGCAGTTCCGTCCGTATCTGCGTGGATATCCAGACGGTGCGCTGCATGGGACTGCGCAGCAGGTGCAGTGCTTGCTCCCACGTCTCATGTGCAGAATATGTCATGTTCAGGTACTGGGACCGGCCGGCCTTGTGTGCCTGTGCGAGTCCTGCCGCCACCAGTTCCCGCACGGCGCGCGAGAGCGTCATAGGGGTGTAGCCCAGAGTGGCGGCTGTCTCTGCAGGATGCCATTCGGCCTCCCAGCGAGGACGCAACAAGGCGGTGATCAACATGGCCTGAGCCGAAGGGCTGAGCGGAGTGTCTGTCGAGCTGGGGCGTTGGCGGAAGTATTCGCGCAGGTCCAGGCCTAAGTCGGGCAGGTAGAGCTGGTTGCCGGGAACAATGAACGGCACTTTTTGCACGATCAGGCGTTTGCGCTCGTAGGAGGCGAGTGCCTCCGTCACATAGACCACAGGCTGTCCCGCTACCAACCGCAACTTGTCCAACCGATTCCGGATATCGCCAATGGACGGCTTGGCTGGATTTCGCTCTAGGGCCAGCAAGACCTTGTGGCCAAGGATGTCCAATTGCCAGAAATCGAAGGCGTCGCGCAAAAAGTAGGGCAGGCTCTCCAGGCCCGCCCACGGCTCGTGGCTCGACGTGGAGACGCCGAGTGTTTCATGCAGGTAGTTCTGAGCGCTGGTGGCAAGGGCGGGCACGACAATTGGGATTTATAACTCAATGATCGCACGATAACATTGTTAGTGTTATCGTGCAAATCGGAGTTATTATTGACCGCCAGCCATAGGCAAGGTGGTGGATCAGGGCCTGCCGCCCATCTGAGTCGACCCGAGATGCCTGGTCGGCCCGGCAACCACATAACCTTCGGGATCGTCGATCCAGGCCTGCAGTGCGGCTGGCGCCCAGCCGCATGCGCGTCCTCCGAGGTGAACGGGCGGCGGGAACTTGCCTTCGGCGATTCGCCGATACAAGGTGGCGCGGCTCAACGCCGTGATGCGCATCACGTCAACCATACGAAAAAATGCAGGAGACGCCATAGGCATGCGAAGCGTGTCGCGATGGCCGGTGGGGGACGTGAGTGACATGGCGAATCCTGAGAAAGTAACCATGTCCTCAGATTGCCTCAGAAGGTCTTTGCTGAAAACTCACGTGGGCGTACTGCGGCGAAGATGATCGGAAGAGTCTGCCGGCGCGACGACGGATCGGGCTTTGTGCAATCGCTTGAACCCCCGATCCCGTTCCATGAACGCCTCCAGCATGTGCGGAATCAACGCCACAGCATCCACCGCCTCGCCGTAGGTCTGCGCATGCAGTGCCGCATAGCGGTCAAGGTCTGCCTTTAGGCGGACAGAACACGCGAAGGTGAGCTTGACGGTCTCCGTCCTGGGCAGCGGCCCCAGTCGCAGCTTGTTCGTGTTCATCGTGATGCCCCCTTGACGAAGAACAGTGGCTGATACGGCCGCAGCACCAGATCTCGATTGACGATAATGCGCACCGGCAAGCCGGGCCGGCTGGTTAGTGTCGGCTGGATGTTCATGTTGCGCCGGGTGATCTCCTGGCCCACCTGGTTGACGCTGTCCTGCAAGCCGTCGCGCCCGGCGATGATGATGCGGTTGCCATCCTGCCGGTTCTCCGGCGCGGCCAACTCAGCACCTACACCGAGCAGCGTGGTCAATGCCGCGCCAGCCAGGATGCGGCCCCAGTGCCGGTCAACCTCGTCTTCCACCCCGGCATAGCCCGCTGGATCAGTGCCCACGAGGTTGTCCAGCGTCAGCGAGGACGTATCCGGCAGGATGATCCGGTTCCACACCATCTGCACCCGGCTCTGGCCGTAGTTCACCTGGCTGTTGTACCGGCCCAAGATGCGCGAACCCTGCGGGATCAGCAGGAATTTGCCGGTGGCCGTGTCGTAGACAGGCTCCGTCACCGTGGCGATCACGTCGCCCGGCAGGTCAGACTTGATGCCCGTCATCAGCGCCGCCGCAATCACCGTCCCGGCCATGACCTGGTACGGCGATGCCGGCATTTGCAGATTCCCGGAATTACGGGTTTCCGTAGAACCGCCTTTCAGGAAGGCTTCCTTCTGCTCCTGCCGGTTCTGCACCGTGGTCGGATCGGCAGGCTGGGCTGCCGTCGAGGCCGGACCAGCCGCCAGCGGATCGAAGGCCGCCATGGCGCTGGGTGCACCGGGCGTCGCCTGCGCGGCAGCGCCAGCGGTTTGCCCTGGCTTGCCCGAGCGGAAGAACACCGACGAAGCCGCTGCCGCTTCCGCCTCCTTGCGCAAGGCATCCTCGGGATCATGGCCCGGCGGCATGTAGGTGGGCTGCTGCGAGGCCACGATGGCCGGCCCCAGATCGCCCGGTAGCGGCGGGCCCAGCTCCGCCACCTTGGGCAGCTTGGAGTAATCTGACGGCAGGCCGTCCAGCTCTTCGGACTTCGACACACGATCCACGTTGTACAGCTCGTTCTGCCCGCCGCCGCGCCGGTGCGGCTGCAGCGACCAGATCGTGGCTCCGAGCACGGCGACCGACAGGCCGCCGGTGAGGATGGCCAAGGTACGGCGGTTCAGGCGCGTGACTGGGCGCGGCTGCGCGCGCAGCGCCACCGCTTCGGGCGCCACCTTGCCCGCCGAAGGCGCGGCAAGGTCGGGGGAATCGTCCTGGTTCATGGTCATTTCCCCTTCGCGCCATCGGTGCGCTCGATCCGCACCACCTCGCCCCCACCACTTCCATTTCCACCGCCCAGCCGCAGCTCGGCCGCACCGAACAGGCGATCCACGATGTAGTACGGCGAGCGAAAGCGGTAGTTCACCAGTTGCCCATCGCCCTGCGCGCCGATCACGAACAACGGCGGCAACTCGCCCTGGGCGATACCGGGCGGAAACTGGATATAGACCTTCTCGCCATCATCGAAGGCGCGCAGCGGCTTCCAAGGCGGGTTGCTGCCGCTGACGGCGTAGCGGAAACGGATCTTCTCCAGCGACAGGCCGGTATCTACCGGGGCGGCGGCGCTGGCCGCCTGTGCCTGGCGCTGCAAGGCCAGCATCTTGTCCTTGGGGTACTCCCAGGACACCGATGCCATCCACGTCTTGTCCGTCGAGGTCAGCTCTAGCAGGTAGGTGCGTCGGCTGGTGGTGATGACGAGATTGGTCTTCAAGCCCGAGCGGATCGGCTTGACCATGACGCTCACGCGCAAGTCCGCGCCGGAGCCGCTGGACGTGTCGCCCACAATCCAGCGCACCGTGTCACCGGCTGCGACCGTCACCAGCTCCTCGCCCGGTTGTAACGCAACGACTGTCACGCGGCCCACGGCCGCATAGACCTGGTACAGCGCGCCATCGGTGAAGGGCCACACCTGGATCGCATTCACATAGCCCTCGCGTGTGGGCGCGATACGTGCTTCGGCATTGGCGCGCGACACGCGCAGCTTCTCATCGGTGGGTTCCGGCGATGCCTTGGCATCTGCAGTGCCGGGCACCGGCATCAGTTGCCCCGGCAAGGGCAACGGCTCAGGTACGCTGACTACCTCCACAGGCTTCGGCACTACGGGCAACGCTTGCGCCTGCACCGGTTCATCGAGTGAGATCGACGGCGGCGGCTTGCCCTGCGTCGCACAGCCCGAGAACAAGACGGTGGATGCCATCAGCATCACCGGAAAGGCGGATTTACAGAAATATGCATTCACGGTTTTGCTCCTTCATTCGCTTCCAGTTCACGGCTCCACGACAGACCATTGACGTAGATACCCAAGGGGTTTTTGCGCACACGCTGCTCGGTGCGCGGAGTTTGCAGCACGGTGGACACGACCGCGTTCCAGCGCTCGGTGCGATCCAGCGCCCCGTTGACGAAGCGCGTTTCCGTCCAGCGCACGTTGAAAGACGACTCGCTCGCACGGGTCACGCTGCTGATCTGCACCGTCACCGACTCCTTGCCGATGCGCGAGAACGGGTCGTTCACCCGCGCGTACTCGTTGAGCACGACCGCGCCCTTGTCCGTGGTGTAGTCGTAGGCATCCAGCCAGTTCTGGCGCACGACGATGGGGTCGATGGACAACGAGCGCACCAGGCCGATGAAGCGGCCCAGGTGGTACGCGATCTGCGCATCATTGGGTCGGTACGGCGTGGCGGCTTCGCCGACGGCCCGAACCTGGCCCGCGTTATCCACCTCGATGACGTAAGGCGTGACGATGGACTGCGCGGAGCGCCAGACAAGGCCGCCCGCCATCAGCAGCGCGAGCGCAAGACAGCCAAAGGCCATCAAGCGCCAGTTCTTCGCCTGCACGCGGGACGAGCCGATGCGCTCGTCCCAGACCTGGGCAGCGGCTTGGTACGGAGTGGCAGGTTGCGGTGTATCGGTGTAGCGCACCTGCGGTCGTTTGAATCGCATGGGGGTTCTCCTTGAAGGTCAGGAATCGAAGGCTGTCAGTCGTCACGCAGGCTCGGGCCTTGGCTGGACGTGCCGCCATCGCCACCGCGCAGCGTGTGGGCGGTGGTGGTCGCGGCATGGCTGAGTTGCTGCCTGCGATGCAGGCGCTTGGCCCAGGCGGGTTGTTCAGTGGATGTGGGCGACGAAGCGCCATCGCTTGCGCCGCCAGCATCCGATGCCGAGGCAGCGTCATCGGGACGGAAGGCAGCGGCCACCCGCTCCTTCATCGAGTGTGCGCCGCCTGCCACCTTCTGCCCGGCGGCCTGCGCGCCAGTCTTGGCCACATTGCCCATGCCGGCGGCTGTGCCCTTGATGCCACCGCCTGCGGCGGTGGAGCCTTCATCGAAAGCAGCCTTGGCACCGCGCGCACCGCTGGCAGCAAGCCGGGCTGCACCGGGGGCCATACGTGCCCCTGCCGCCACGGCGCTGCCGACGCCCGTGGCTGCGGCACCGACCGCCACGGCGGTTCCGGCTGCGCCGATGGCCGCCCCGGCCATTGCACCCGCGCCAAGCTGCGGCCCACCGGACACCAACCCGGTCGCAATGCCCGGCCCAAAAATGCCCAAGGCCAGCATGGACAGCGAGGCCAGCATGATGACCAGCGCCTGGTCGATGGAGGGCTCGGCGCCGGGCGGTATCTTGAACTCGGCGAACAGCCTTGAGCCGATGCCCACGATGACGGCGAGCACCAGCACCTTGATGCCGGACGACACCACGTTACCCAAAACCTTCTCGGCGAGGAACGCCGTCTTGTTCCAGAGGGCGAACGGCACCAGCACGAACCCGGCCAGCGTGGTCAACTTGAACTCCAGCAGCGTCACAAAGAGCTGCACCGCCAGCACGAAGAAGCTGACGATGACCACCATCCATGCGAGGAACAGCACGACGATGGGTGCGATGTGGATGAACACCTCCGGGAAGCCCGCCAGCTCCTTGATCTGGTCGAGGATCGGCGCTGCCGCGTCGATGCCGGCCTTCGCCAACCGTCCTGGCTGCAGGAAGTTGCCCATGCTCAGGGTCGAGCCGCTGGCCGTCAGGCCCAGCCCGGCGAAGGAGCGGAACACCACACCGGCCAGCCAGTTGAAGTTGCCGATGATGTAGGCGAAGGCCCCCACATACAGCACCTTGCGCAGCAGCTTGGCGATCACGTCCTCGCCCTGGCCGGTGGCATGGCTCATGGCCCAGAGCAGCCCCGCCAACGTCATGTCGATGACGATCAGCGTGGCCGTGAGGAATGCCACCTCACCCTGCAGCAGCCCGAAGCCTGAGTCGATGTAGCGCGAGAAAACGTCGAGGAAGCGGTCAATGACTGAAACGTCGTTCATGGCCGCCCCCGTCAATTGCCATAGAAATGGACGGTTTGCGGCGTATACGGCGTGCCCGTTCCCAGGAAGCGCCGCGTCACCTCCCGGCCGCGCTCCACCGCTGCGGCTTGCCGCGCCAGTTCCAGCGAAGCCGCCCGGTCCTGCGTGATCTGCAGCCGCTGCGTCTGGATGGACTGCTTGGCCTGTAGGGCCAGCAACTGGTTCATGGCCTGCATGGCTTGCAGCGCGCCCTCGGCCGACTGACTCTTACCCACGAGGTCGGTTAGCACACCTTCGTCATCGCTCAGGTTCTGCGAGGCCTGGGCCTGCATCTGCATGGTGGTCTGCAGGCCGTTCAGCGTGTTCTTCCAACGCTCTTGCGTATCGCGGTACATCTGGTCGCCGCTCACGGTGGCGGCGTACTGCTCGGGATACAGCCGCTGGAAATCCTGATCCATGCGCGCCACGTCGTAGGCCATGCCTTTGGCCCGAGCGATCAGCCGCTGGGTCAGTGCCAGATTGCTGCGCAGGCGGCTCACCACATTGAACGGCAGGCTCGCTAAGTTGCGGGCTTGGTTCGTCAGCATCTGCGCCTCGTTCTGGAGCTGCTGGATCTGGTTGTTGATCTGCTCCAGCGTGCGGATGGCCGTGAGGGTGTTCTGCACGAGGTTCGTGGGGTCGATCACAACCCATTGCGCATGGGCGGCTGCGGTGCAAAGCATGGCCGCGACGACAGCGGCGAGAAGACGCTTCTTCATGATGGGTTCTCCTGTGTTTGAGGGGACGGGAACGAGGGCAGCAGGTCCGCGGCCCATTGCAGACCGCGATGGCGCAGCCAGAGGGCTGCGAATGGGGTGGGAACGGATGAAGCGCAAGTGACGGCGGCCGAGAGCACCACGTCCATGTCCCGCTGGTCCTGCGGCGTGGAAGCGCCCGCAAAGGCCAGCGTGGCCGGCCCCAGGTCGAGGTCGAACAGGCGGTTGCCCAGGCGCGACTGGTAGTAGTAGTCGCGCTTCGGAACTGCTGTGGCGACGATCTCGATCTGCCGGTTGTTGAGGCCGAAGCCCTGGTAGATCGTCTTGATTTGCGGCTCAGTCGCCTGCGGGTTCGGCAGGAAGATGCGGCTGGCGCAGCTTTCGATGATCGCGGGCGCAATGCTCGAACCCTTGATGTCCGCCAGGCTTTGCGTGGCGAAGATGACGCTGACGTTCTTCTTGCGCAGCGTCTTGAGCCACTGCCGGATGCGGGCGGCAAACACCGGGTCATCCAAGAACAGCCAGGCTTCATCGAGGATCAACAGCGTGGGCACACCGTCAAAGCGCTCATCGAAGCGCGCGAACAGGTAATGCAGCACGGCCATGACAGCGGCCTTGCTGTGCATCAGCTCTTCCATCTCGAAGCACTGCACGGAACCAGAGCCCAGGCGATCCACATCCGCATCCAGCAGCTTGCCGTGCGCGCCGCCGAGCACATAGGGCGCGAGCGCCTGGCGCAGCGCATTGGATTGCAGCAGCACCGACAGGCCGGTCATGGTGCGCTGCTCCACGGGCGCACCGGCGAGGCTGCCGAGTGCCGACCAGATGGCCGCCTTCTCCTCAGGGCCGACCGCCACGCCTTCGTGCAACAACCGCCCCTCGATCCATTCGGCCGCCCACGTGCGGTAGCCCTCGCGGTCGATGCGGGCCAAAGGCTGGAAGGCGATTTCTCCGTCCGTGCCCAGGTCGTAGTGCTCGCCGCCCAGGCCCAGAATCGTGGCCCGTATCGAGCGGCCCATGTCGAACGCGAAGATGCGCGAGCCAGGGTAGCGGCGGAACTGCATCGCCAAGGTGGCGAGTAAGACCGACTTGCCCATGCCGGTCGGCCCCGCGACCAGCGTGTGGCCCACGTCGCCGATGTGCGTGACCAGCCGGAACGGCGTCGCGCCTTCGGTGCGCGTGACGATCAGCGGCGGACCGTCGAGATGGGCATTGCGCTCAGGCCCAGCCCACACAGCAGACACCGGCATCAGGTGCGCCAGATTCAGCGTGGAGATGATGGGCTGGCGCACGTTCGCGTAGGCATGGCCTGGGATAGACGACAGCCAGGCATCCACGGCGTTGAGCGTTTCGGGAATGGTCACGAAGCCGCGTCCCTGAATCACCCGCTCCACCATGCGCAGCTTCTCGTCGGCCTTCGCCGGGTCGGCATCGAGCACCGTCACCGTCGCGGTGACATAGCCAAAGGCCACCTGGTCGCTGCCCAGTTCCTGCAACGCTGCATCGGCATCGGCGGACTTGTTGCTGGCGTCGGTATCGACCAGCGGGCTTTCCTGCTGGAAGATGGTTTCGCGCAGTAGCGCGATGACGTTCTTGCGCTTGGCAAACCACTGGCGGCGCAGGCGCGAGAGTTCCCGTTCCGCATCGGCTTTATCCATGCAGAGGAACCGGGTTGACCAGCGATAGCCAAAGCCGAGGCGGTTGAGGTCGTCCAGAATCCCCGGCCAGGTCGAGGTCGGAAAACCCCGCACCGTCGCCACGCGCAGATGGGCATCGCCCAGCATCGGCGCCAGACCACCAATGAGCGCGGAATCCGTCAGCAGCGCGTCAATGTGAAACGGCACCTCGGGCACCGCCACGCGATACCGCCGTGTGGAGATGGTCGAATGCAGGTAGGTCAGCGTCTGGCTGTCGTCCAGCCACGCAATTTCCGGCATCACGCCATCGAGCAGGTCGAAGACGCGATCCGTCTCCGCCGCAAATGCGGTCAGGCGCTCGCGCCAGTCCACGCCCTCGGTGGGCCGGTTCTCGTACAGCATCCCCGCCGCGCGGGCGCGTGATTCTTCCGGAGGGAGGTACACCAGCGTCAGGTGATAGCCGCTCTCGAAGTGGTTGCCCGAGTCCTCGAAGGTGGCTCGGCGTTCCTCGTCCACCAGCCAGGACAGTGGCTCGGGGAAGTCCGAGTGTGGATAGTTGGCGGCGGGCCGGCGTTCGGCTTCGATGAACAGTGCCCAGCCCGATCCCAAGCGGCGCAGTGCGTTGTTCAAGCGCGCCGATGTGGCGATCAGCTCGCCCTGCGTCGCGCTGTCGAGGTCCGGCCCCCGAAACCGGGCTGTGCGCTGGAAACTGCCGTCCTTGTTCAAGACGACGCCCGGCGCCACCAGGCCGGCCCAAGGGAGCCAGTCGGCGAGCAGTGCGGGCCGCTGACGGTACTCGGCGAGGTTCAGCATGGCATTCCCCTCACACGTCCAGCAGTGAGCGGTGCTTGATGTGCCGCGCAAAGACCTGCATGAACTGCGGATCGACGCGCGCACCCCATACCGCCAGCGAATGGCCGACGATCCAGAGCACCACGCCCGGAATCCACAGTTGCAGGCCCAAGCCCACGGCGGCGGCCAGCGTGCCGTTGGCAATGGCCACGGTGCGCGGTGCACCGCCCAGCAGGATCAGTTCGGTGAGCGAGCGATGCAGGGGCACCTCGAAGCCGGCCGCGAAGGTATCCGGGCTGCTCATACGACGGCCCCACCGGAGAAGCTGAAGAACGACAGGAAGAAGCTCGACGCCGCGAACGCGATGGACAGACCGAACACGATCTGGATCAGCTTGCGAAAGCCTCCGCTGGTATCACCGAAGGCGAGCGCGAGACCCGTGGCGATGATGATGATGACCGCGACGATCCGAGCCACTGGCCCCTGGATTGACTCCAAGATGGATTGCAGCGGCGCTTCCCAGGGCATGCTGGAGCCAGCGGCCTGCGCAGTACCAGCAAGCAGCAGCATCAGCGCCGCGAGCAGCATGCCCTGCATCGCCGGGCGAGTAAGGCCATCCAGCCGTGCGGGCCGGGGAAGCGGATTTACGGAAAGACGGAAAGCAGGAACGTGCGTCATGGAAGTTTTCCAGGGTGATTGAGGGACAGGGAAGAAAGGTCGGACTGCGATGGCAGCTCAGGAAACGGCGTCTCCATCGCATCCGCCAGGTGGTAGCCCACGCCGTCCAAGCCGACGACGTGGGCGATGCTCTCGATGCGGCGCTTGCGCCCGCGCCCGGCGATGTGGATCACCACATTGACCGCTTCGGCGATCAGCGCACGAGGCGGATTCACCGCCACTTCGAGAATCAATTGCTCCAGGCGCAGCAATGCGCCGATGGCGGAGCCGGCATGGATCGTGGCGATGCCGCCCGGATGGCCCGTGCCCCAGACCTTGATGAGATCCAGCGCCTCGGCACCACGCACCTCGCCGACCACCACGCGATCTGGCCGCAGTCGCATGGAAGAGCGCACCAGCTCCTGCATGGACACCACACCTCGGCGTGTGCGCAGTGGCACGTGGTCACGGGCTGCGCATTGCAGCTCCACCGTGTCTTCGAGCACCAGCACGCGGTCGCCGGTGGCGGCGATCTCGGCCAGCAGCGCATTGGCAAGCGTGGTCTTGCCGCTGCTCGTGGCCCCCGCGATCAGGAGGTTCTGCCGCTCGTGCACCGCACGGATGAGGAAGTCTGCCTGGGCGCGGGTCATCATCCCGTCGGTGACGTACCGCTCCAAGGGGATCACGCCGATGGCGCGCTTGCGCAGTGCGAAGGCCGGCCCCGGTGCGGCCGGGGGCAGGATGCCCTCGAAGCGTTCGCCGGTCTCGGGCAGCTCAGCCGACAACAGTGGCTGGCCGCGATGCACTTCCGCGCCGACGTGGGCTGCGACCAGGCGGATGATGCGTTCGCCGTCCGCTTCGGACAGCTCCACGCCCATTGGCGCGCGCCCCGATGAAAGCCGGTCGATCCACAAGGTGCGATCCGGGTTGAGCATGATTTCCACCACGTCTGGGTCTTCCAACGCGGCGGCGATCAGCGGCCCCATTGCTGTGCGCAGCATCTGGATGCGGCGATCCAGTGACTTGGCGGCCGATGAACGTGGTTCTGGCATGGGTTGGGGAACGGCGCTCATGAGGCACGCTCCTGCGCTTCGGCCGTAGCGGCCGTGGCCGCCACGTCCTCCATTCGCACTAGATCGGGATGCAGTTCCTCCACCACGTCGCGCACCAGGCTGCGCCCGCGCAACAGGTGGCGGCCCAACTGTTCCACAAACTGCTCGAAGCGCACCTTGCCCTGGGCGCGGGCTGCGTCCTGATGGGCCTCAGGCACGGGAGTGCTCACGGTCAGGAAATAGCGGATGAACAGCGCCAGCGTCTCGATCTGGATGTTCTGGTCGCGCTCCATGCGCTCGGCCTGGCGCGACAGGCGATCGAGCCGCTTTGCGATGGCCGCCTCGCGCTGGTCGGCGGCGTCGGGCGACAGCCAAGACGCCAGAGCAGCGGCGACGATGCTGGACTTGGACACGCCTTTCTTGGCGGCCAGCTCGTCGAGCCGCTTGGCATGCTCGGGCTGGATGAACAGGTTCAATCGGTATTGCGTCATAGCTGGATTCCGTCGTCAGGGTCGAGGGATGCCAGCCCGGCCGTGCGCTGCAGCGCCGGGTCAAGCTGGCGCGGGAGGGGAAGCGGCGCGTCGTCGTCATCCAGCAGCGCGAGGTCGTTGGCTGCGAATGCTTGTTCGGGTTGGTACTCGGTGACTTCGGAAAGCTCGGGCTGGCGGCGCGGGCCGCCGTCGTCGGCACTGCCGATGTCATCGACAGCTTCGATGGCCGGTGCCGCTGGAACGTCAGAAATCGCCAAACCAGTCCACTCATCGGCGCGGGCCGACGGAACGTCGGCATAGCGCCCACCAGCGAGCGCCGGCGGCGGCAGCACGCGTCGCTTGAAATTGGCGTCCGCGTAGTAGCGCAACTTCTTGGCTTTGATCGGTGCCAAGCTGGAGATCATCACCACGGCCTCATCGGGCGGAAGCTGCATGACTTCGCCCGGCGTCAACAGCGGGCGGGCCGTTTCCTGGCGAGACACCATCAGGTGACCCAGCCATGGCGCGAGCCGGTGGCCCGCATAGTTGCGCTGCGAGCGCAGTTCGGTGGCTGTGCCCAGAGTTTCAGAAATCCGCTTGGCGGTGCGCTCGTCGTTGGTGGCGAACGTCACGCGCACATGGCAGTTGTCCAGGATCGAATGGTTCTGCCCATACGCCTTGTCGATCTGGTTGAGCGACTGCGCAATCAAGAAGCTCCGGATGCCGTAGCCCGCCATGAAGGCCAAGGCCGTCTCGAAGAAGTCCAGGCGCCCGAGTGCGGGAAACTCATCGAGCATCAGCAGCAGCTTGTGACGGCGGGCGATGCCGTCGCTGCCGTCGAGTGATTCCGTGAGCCGCCGACCGATCTGGTTGAGGATCAACCGGATCAGCGGCTTCGTGCGGCTGATGTCCGAGGGCGGCACCACGAGGTACAGCGATACCGGATGCTCGGCGGAAATCAGGTCGGCAATGCGCCAGTCGCAGCGCGAGGTGACTTCGGCCACCGTGGGGTCACGGTACAGGCCGAGAAACGACATGGCCGTGGAGAGAACGCCGGAGCGTTCGTTGTCGCTCTTGTTGAGCACTTCGCGGGCAGCGGAGGCAACGACCGGATGCGGGTCGTTGCCCAGATGCCGCGTGCTCATCATCCGGTGCAGCGTCAGCTCGAACGGACAAGCCGGATCACTGAGGAAGTTGGCAACGCCTCGCAGCGTCTTGTCTTCTCCCGCATAGAGCACATGCAGGATGGCGCCGACCAGCAGCGCGTGCGAAGTCTTCTCCCAGTGGTTTCGCTTCTCCAATGCGCCTTCGGGATCGACCAGAATGTCGGCGATGTTCTGCACGTCGCGCACCTCGTGCGCGCCGCGCCGGACTTCCAGGAGAGGGTTATAGGCCGCTGATTTCGGATCAGTGGGATTGAACAGCAGGCAGTGCGAGAAGCGCGCGCGCCAGCCGGCGGTGATGGTCCAGTTCTCGCCCTTGATGTCATGGATCACTGCGGATGCCGGCCACGACAGCAGCGTCGGCACTACCAGGCCCACGCCCTTGCCCGAGCGCGTGGGCGCGAAGGTCAGGACGTGTTCTGGCCCTTCGTGGCGCAGGTACTCATCACCATGCCGACCGAGGAACACACCAGCGGGCTGGGTCAGCCCTGCCTTGCGAATGTCGCTGGCGTCGGCCCAGCGTGCCGAACCGTAGGTCGTAACCAGGCGCGACTGGCGCGAGCGCCAGATAGACATGCCGATGGCGACCACCACGGCGAGCAAACCGCTGCCGGCGGCAATGGCGCCGCCCACGTCGAAGATGTGGGACGCATAGGCATCGAAGAAGAACCACCACTCGAACAGCTTCCACGGGTGGTAGATCGGTGTGCCCAACAGATCGAACCAGGGCGAACCCAGGCGTAGTTGATAGCCCAGGGCCGCTGCTGTCCATTGTGTCGCGCTCCACACTCCGGCGATCACGATGCCGAATACCACGGCGATCTGACCGAACAGCACGTTCGTTCCTTGCATCTCCCGGCCTCCGATTTTTCCTGCGCGCACTCCGCTCAACGGCTGCACAACAACGTGCCGCTGGCGTCAGGATCGGTGCCGGGTCAGTGCCGGTCAAAGACTGTTATCAGAACGAAGATGATGCAAAAAACATCGATTCAAGCAAGGACGAAGACAGTAAAAACGCCGCAAGCAAAGGCGCGTTGCGGCGTGGTGAGCAAAAAAACGAGCGGTGCGTGGCCTAACCGGCCACGGTTAGAATTTCGGCGGTTCCTTGGGCAGTGTATAGGGCACCTTACCATCGCCGAAGAAGCGGCGGTTCGTCGCTTCGGCCACGCGGTTGCAAAGTTCGTCGCCCAACTTGGCGCGGTTCAGCTTGCACTGTTGGCGCAATTCTTTCAGCCGCTCGGGATCGGCTGCCAAGGATTCCACCGTCTCGCCTGGAGCAGAAGACTGACCGCAAGAGACCAATAGCGTGACTAACGACAATGAGGCGAAGATGTTGAACGGGCTCATGACCTGATTCCTCGAAGGCGTGACACTTGAGAAGCGGGTTTGGGCGTTAGGCGTCATCCGACCCCTGGGAGGCCAACCGCTCAATAAAGCGAGCCAGCGCCTGAGACGGTTCGGTATCCCGGCGCAGCAGATAGGTGGTCAGCATAGGGGAGCGCCCTGCGAGCGGGCGGCCCACTACCCCTGGTTCGCGGCTGGCAGCAATATGCGCTGTGCCCGCAAGCCCTAACGCCAAACCGGCCGACACAAGCGCCATCATCACATCAAATGTAGCGACGTGCTGAACCACCAATGGCTCCTTTTCCTGCTTGCGCAGGATTCGGTCGATCTGGCGGGCATGGCCTTCGCAGACAGCGGGATCGCCCAGCACAAGAGGGTAACGTAGCACTTCCTCCAGTGGGATTCGCTTATATGCCAGAGCCGGATGACGTGCTGGCACGGCCACCATCAACTCTTCTTCCCAGGCCGGTTCGACGATGATGCCGTCGCCCACTTCGTCGGCCATCGAGAAACCCGCGTCATACAGGTCATCATGCAAGCCTTTGAGTTGTTGGGCCAACGAAACCTCGAACAGCCGTATTTCCATTTCAGGGTCTTCCTCGCGGCAACGCGCCAGAAGAGCAGGCAGGCGCGACGGCGTAATGCCATCAGATAAGGCAATACGCAACTGCCCATGAAAGCCATTGGCGGCCGATTTCACGCTTTCGCGGGCTTGCTCCAGCGCGGTAAAAACACGCGGTACATGTTTCAGGAATAGCCTACCCGCAAGGGTCAGCCGCGTGCTGCGACTGGTGCGGATGAACAACTGCACACCCAACTCTTCCTCCAGTTCCTTGACGGTACGCGAAAGAGGTGACTGTTCTATATGAAGTTTCTCGGCCGCGCGTGCAAAATGAAGTTCTTCCGCGACCGCCAAAAAGCAGCGGAGATGACGCAATTCCATGGGGCGATGCCTCTGTGAAAATCGATTGCATGAATTGCGTATTCATTATTCAGTTCATTCCTGACGAAGTGATGAGTGGTCGATTACATTTTTGTCAGGAACCCTTCGTAAGTCGCCACAGAAAAATTGATCTTAATCAGTCAACTCGCGCCACCTGCAGCCCATGAAACATGGTTTCCAATGCGCGATCTATCCTTACCAGGCTGCTGAAATACCTCTTGGCCGTCCTCGGTTGGAAAAAAACGCCCGCATAGAACGGCCCACAAGCGATTTTTCTGAGGTCACCAAGGGGTAAGGCACCCTAAAAAATTGCGAATTTCCTCTTTCGAAACAGTATTTCAGCAGCCTGGGCGTATGTGTCGTACGTTGCACCGAACTGCTAGTGCATTTCGTTCTCTTCGGTGATTGCGAGACGTCCGTGTAATACCTACAGGCCGAGCTGCGCGCCCAGAATGGGACCCTCACGACGAAGCAACTGGAACCCGTTCATTTCATGCCGCGCAACCGCAGTGCGTTAAAGATCACCGAAGCCGAACTCAAGCTCATCGCCAGTGCCGCGATCATCGGAGACAGCAGCCAGCCGGTGAACGGGTAGAGCACGCCGGCGGCGATCGGTACACCAATGCCGTTGTAGACAAAGGCGAACATCAAGTTCTGCCGCATGTTGCGCACGGTGTCGATGGATATCTGACGTGAGGCAGCGATACCGCGCAGGTCACCCTTGATCAGCGTGATCTGTCCGCTGTTCATCGCCACATCGGTGCCCGTCCCCATCGCAACGCCAACGTCGGCCTTGGCCAGCGCCGGGGCATCGTTGATGCCATCCCCCGCCATCGCGACGACGTGGCCTTCCTTCTGCAGTTTTTCCACCAATGCCAACTTGTCGGCGGGCTTGACCTCGCCGTGCACTTCATCGATGCGTAGCCTGGCACCGACCGCCCTCGCCGTGGTGAGGCCATCGCCAGTGGCCATGATGATGCGCAGACCGCTGTCGTGCAGGGTTTGGATGGCCTCGTGTGTGCTCTCCTTGATGGGGTCGGTCACCGCCAGAATGCCCGCAAAATGGCCATCAACGGCCAGATGCATGATGCTGGCACCTTCGCCGCGCAGGCGTTCGCCATCTGCTTGCAATGCAGCAACCGACACGCCCTCCTGCTCCATCAACGCCGTATTGCCCAGCGCCAGGCGCTTGCCTTCGACGGTGCCTCGCACGCCAATGCCGCTGCCTGAATCGAAGTCGGTTGGCTTGCTGAGCGGCATGCTTTTGGCGCGTGCCGCGCTGACGATGGCGTCGGCCAGCGGATGCTCGCTGCCTTGGTCCAGACTAGCCGCCAGACGCAACACTTCATCAGGCGTGTAGCCTGTGGCCGCAATGGCGGTGTCGAATGTCGGTTTGCCCTCTGTCAGCGTACCGGTCTTGTCCACGATCAAGGTATCGACTTCACGCATTCTCTCGATCGCGCCAGCATCGCGGAACAGAACACCTTGTGTGGCAGCGCGTCCGGTGGCCACCATCACCGACATCGGCGTGGCCAGCCCCAGCGCACAGGGGCAGGCGATGATCAATACTGCGACGGCGTTGATCAGACCGAACACCCAGCTCGGCTCGGGACCGAACAGACCCCAGACGAAGAAGGTGGTGATCGCGATGAGCACCACCACGAGAACGAACTTGCCAGCCACCACGTCAGCCATGCGCTGCATCGGTGCCTTCGAGCGCTGGGCATTGGCCACCATCTGCACGATCTGCGACAGCACGGTCGCTGCACCGACTTTTTCCGAGCGCATCACCAGAGCACCGCTGGTGTTGAGCGTGGCGCCGATCAGTTTGTCGCCCAAGCGCTTGGTTACCGGAACGGGCTCGCCGGTGAGCATGGATTCATCCACCGCGCTACGGCCTTCGGTAACGACGCCATCGACCGGGACTTTCTCGCCAGGGCGCACGCGCAGCAGATCGCCGACATGCACCTGGTTCAGTTGCACATCTTCCTCACTTCCATCCGCGTTGATGCGCCGCGCAGTCTTGGGCGCCAACCCGAGTAAGGACTTGATAGCCGCCGAGGTTTGCGAACGCGCCTTCAATTCGAGGATCTGACCCAGCATCGTCAGCGAAATGATGACCACGGCGGCCTCGAAGTACACGGCCACGCGACCCATCGAAACAAACGATTCGGGAAACAAGCCCGGTGCCAACGTGGCGACGACGCTGTAGACAAAAGCTGCCGCGGTGCCCAAGCTGATCAGCGTCCACATGTTCGGGCTTCGATGAACGATGGACTGCCAGCCACGCACAAAGAACGGCCAGGCGGCCCACAGCACCACCGGCAGCGACAGCACCAGCTCGACCCAGCTCTGGGTTGCCATGTCGAACCATCCCAGACGATGGCCGAACATGGCCAGGGTGGTGACGATCAGCGTGAGGGGCAACGTCCACCAGAAGCGTCGCTGAAAATCCTTCAGCTCACTGTTGTCTTCCGCGTCCAAGGGGATGATAGGCTCCAGTGACATGCCGCATTTAGGGCAAGTGCCGGGATGATCCTGTTGCACCTCGGGATGCATGGGGCAGGTATAGATCGTGCCAGCCGGTATTTCTGCGGCCTCGTCGGTGGTCGCCCCGGGCTGCGCATGGCCCTGCGCATGGTGGGCGTGATGATGAGCACCATCAGTTCCGTCCTTGGCCTGGTCTTCCAACACCAGGTTCATTTGGCACTTGGGGCAGCGCCCTGGGTGATCCTGGCGCACTTCAGGGTGCATGGGGCACACATAGAGCGCGCCGGCATTTGATGTGCCGACCAGTCCCTCGCTCACCCTATAGCGCATAGGGTCGGCAATGAACTTGTCCCGGCAGCGCGTGCTGCAAAAGCGGTAGTGACGACCGTCATGCGTGGCCTGATGAGGCGATTGGGAGGTCACGCTCATACCGCACACAGGATCCTTCAAATCGTCCGCCTTCGGTGAGATGTCGTCAAGGGCAGCCGACTGGCCCCCGAGGGCTGGTGATGTGGGTGATGGGTGATGGGTGATGGTTCATGTCAATGCCTTTCAAGACGCTTGTTCTATTTTTTGCCTTCCCATGATGTCAAGGTCAAGTCTTTCATCATGTTGAAGCGATTCAGTCTGCTTCTGCCGTCGTCCCGACAGCTAGCGAGGCAGGGACTTGCGGTATTGGGCGTTGATCTCGTCATGGCGCTGCTGTACCTCCAGCGGCCATTGCGCTTTGATCCAGGACAGCACGGCCACGATCTCGTCATCGCTCAACACGCCGTCGTAGACCGGCATGGCGGTGCGATAGTCAGGCTGGTCGATGAGCTTGGCAAGGCCATGCTTGGTGATGGCAAAAAGTTGCGCATCAGGATGGTGCCAGGTGTGGCCGCTGGGATCGTGCGGCGGCGCAGGAAGCAAGCCATCCGATCCGCGATCACGCCAGTTGGGCTGGCCTTCGCCCTTGGTGCCGTGGCAGGCGACACAGTTCTGAGCGTATATGCGAGCGCCTACTTGCAAGACCTGAGGATCATCAGGACGCAAGGTATGCGTCAACGCTGCCTCCCGCCTGCCACCGGCACTCAAGAAGAAATAGAGGATTCCAGCCACCACGAGCAAGACCAATCCCCCTCCCACGCCAAGTACAAGTGGTCTCAATTTCATTTCAAATTCTCCGACGCCACGCCTGCGGTCATCGACCGAGAGAATGGCGCACGCGCTATCGTAAAAAAAGATTCGTCGCGCGCATTCGGGCTCTGCGCAGGCGAATCGCTGAGTGCCCGCAGATCCCCTATCTGCCCACTTTTTGCATCATGGTCAAACTCGGTCTCCTCTAGGGCGAACCCCACTTCGATGTGGGAAAGACGATCAAAAAGCGCCATGTTTTGGTGATTTTCCAAACGTTCAAACAAGAGTACTTCGATCGGGCGCCACATCGCCACCCAGCCAACAATCAACAGCCCTTCGCTGATGGCCGTAAGCACCTGGCTGTTGCCAGGATTGCCCAATAAGTAGCCTTGACAAAACAACTTGAACACTTGAATGCTGGCGCTATTCTCAGGTTATGACTGCGGTAGAGATGATCGCGAACAAATACCATGCGCTTGCGGGGCGACTTGATGAAGCTGCGCTACGTTTATGGGCTGCCGTTGAAGCCCGCGACTTGGGACGCGGTGGCGTGAGTACGGTGGCCAAAGCCATCGGTCTGTCGCGTACCACGATCTACGCCGGGCTCAAGGATTTGAGCGGCGCCGCGGCTGCGCGCTCAACCACGAAGAGCGGCAAGCCGCGTATTCGTGCTGAGGGCGGTGGGCGCAAGCGGCTGACGAATCTGGACCCGACGCTGCTGCGGGATCTGGATGCGCTCGTTGAACCGGCATCGCGTGGCGATCCGCAGTCGCCGTTGCGCTGGACCTGCAAGAGCACGGCGCGGCTGGTCGAGGAATTGACGCACCAGGGACATCGGGTCAGCCAACGCACCCTCTGCGACCTGCTGGCACAGCTCGACTACAGCCTGCAGTCGACGCGCAAGACCCGGGAAGGCCACCAGCACCCAGACCGTGATGTGCAATTCGAGCACATTGCCCGGATGGCAGCGCAATATCAGGCAGCGGGTGATCCGGTCATTTCGGTTGATGCCAAGAGGAAGGAATTGGTCGGGGATTTCAAGCGCAGCGGGCAGGAATGGCAGCCCAAGGGCGAACCCGAAGCCGTTCGCGTCCATGACTTTGTCGATCCCGAACTGGGCAAGGTGGCCCCCTACGGCGTCTATGATCTCGCGGCCAATCAGGGCTGGGTCAGTGTGGGCATCGATCACGACACCGCCGAGTTCGCGGTGGAGAGCATTCGGCGCTGGTGGCAAGAGATGGGCCGTCCGCTCTATTCCCGGGCACAGCGCCTCTTGATCACGGCCGACTGCGGCGGCAGCAACGGCAATCGCGTGCATTTGTGGCACCTGCAATTGCAGAAACTCGCCGACGAGTTGCAGATGACGATCGAGGTCTGTCACTTCCCGCCCCGGACCAGCAAGTGGAACAAGATCGAACATCGGATGTTCTGCCACATCACCAACAACTGGCGCGGCCGCCCACTGATCAGCCGGCAGGTCGTCGTCAACCTGATCGGTAACACCACGACCGTTGCGGGGCTGCGCATCCAGTCGCAGCTTGACGACCATGCTTACGCGCTCGGCATCAAGGTCACTCCACAGGAGCTTGCCGATCTGGCTATGAAACGAGACGAGTTCCATGGCGAGTGGAACTATCGGTTTGCACCCAGAACGCACAATCAAACATCATAATGTTCAAGTTGTTTTTGCAAGGTTACTAAGGCCCGTACAAGTAGAGTCGTACCCAGAACGGCGAGTCCCGTTAACAGGAAGCGCATGCCCTGTCGCATCCTTCGTCGATACCGGCGCCTGCACTGCGCATATTGCGCTTGAAAGTGCGCATGGATCGCTCCTGCAATTTCCACCTCGTACTCTCTGATCGACGTCGGGACATGAACAATGAGACGAAGCGATTCATCTAAACCATACTCGCCCGCACAGTCAACGATATAGTTTTCCACAGCACGGCTCAGTGTTTTCTCATGGAGCGGCGAAGGGTCCAATGAATCGTAAAGCTGCGTGATTCGTTGAATGCGAATATCGATGACCGTCATTTCTGTAAACGCCCAGGTTGTCTTGTTTTACTTTTTTTGCACCTTGCCGGACAGCTGCAAGCGACGGACAAACCGTCAAGGCGTAACGCTGATGCCGTTGGGAGTCTTGCCTACCGGAACGGTCTTCACAACCTTGCGATTCTTCACATCAAGCACGGAAACCGAATTGGCGTACATGTTGGTAACGTAGGCGTACCGGCCTTCGCGGTCGACAACCACGCCATGAGCACCGGCGCCGGTCACGACGGTCTTGGCAACCTTGAAACTCTCCAGCTCAATCAGGCTGACGGTTTTGCCAGGCTTCTTGGGCGTGCCCTGATTGGCCACCAGCAGCGTGCGCGAATCCGGCGTGACATACAGCTGGATGGGGACTGTTCCGACGGCAACCTTGCGAATCACCTTGCGCGTAGCCGGGTCGATCACGGCGACCGCGTTTTCCTCCGACAGCGACACCAAGACAAGACTCCCGTCCGGCGTGAAGCCCACTTGAGCCGGCCCCTTGCCTGCAGGAACTTGCGCAATCTCCTTCTGGCTGGCGGTATCGATGACCGACACCGTTCCGCCCTTGAGGTTGGCGACGTAGGCTTGAGTGCCGTCCGGACTGATGCGAAGACCGTGGGGAAACTTGCCGACCGGAATCGTCGCCACGAGGCTCCGCGCCGCTGTGTCGATCACACTGACCGTGTTGTCGCCGCCGTTGGTGATGTAGGCGAAGCGGCCGTCGGGCGACACCACCACATGGGCCGGGTGCATGCCAACCGGCACCTTGGCGACGACTGCGTTAGTCGCGGTATCGATGGCCCAAACCGCGCCGGGCTTTCCCATCGCATCGTGGCTGCCTTGGGCCATCTCCTTGTGCTCCGACGCGTCGGCCGTTTGAGCAGGCTCCCCGTTATTGGTCACCCATACGACCTTGCCGTCGGGCGATACCTGCACGTTGTGCGGTGCCTTGCCGACGCGCACGCTTGCCAGTGTCTTGAACGACGCAGCATCGAGCACGCTCACCGTGTCAGCCCCCTCGTTGGCCACATACACCTTGTCGGCGGCCAAGGTGGCGCCGGACCAGGCCAATAGGCCCATCTGCACCGCTGTCAAAAGCCAGTTGTTTTTTCTTGTCATCATGATCTCTCTTGGTTGGAAAATAAAACTTCTATCAGGGCTCAGTCGGCGTTGGGGCGCACTGAATTACCGTTGCCACCCTCTTTGCCCATCATCCCCAGGACGCCTGCGAACAAGACAGGGTTTTGAAACATCAGGCGAAACGCCTGCTCGCTCGCAGCGTCTCGGCCTTCGCGCAGCCTTCCCAGCGCATGGGTCACTTCCCCTGCGGCTTCACGCTCACGCTCGATCAACGGGTGATGCGGCGCAAGCGGCTGGCGGTTCCTGCCAAGCGGCTCGGCCAGCAAGGCAACGCCGCGCATCCACGGACTGAACGTTTCCGAGAGCAAATACCGACTGGTGCGCATCGGATGGAGCCACTTGAGCATTTGGGCTGTCCAGGGTGTGGACAGAGCTTGCGCCCAAGGACTGACGAATGCCCGGTAAAGCGCCTCGTTGAATGTCGAGACCTGTTTCACCCGCTCAAAAGCTTCCTGCGGGTAATCCGTTTTCAGGTCTTCCACCTCACGGGGTTCGTAGCGGATGCTGAAGGAGGGCTTATGGCAGTCCGGGTCACCCGACGGGTTGTCGATCTTCATTTCATAGAGGCCCGGGGCCAGCGCCTCAATCTCAGCCAGGCTCTCCAGGATCGCCCGGTGCTCCAAACGAGCCACCCCGGCGGAGACAAAAATGCCGAGATGGCCGACGTGCGGGTTCGTGAGGTAGACGATGCGCTGTCCGGCCTGCTTGAGATCCTCGGTGTCTTTGTAGACTGCCGGAATCCATCCGAGCGCCTGGTGTGGTGGCGTAATGTTGTCGCCGTAGGACGCAAAGATGACGATTGGATTCCTGATCCGCCTGAGGTCAGCAGTGCAACCCTGGCAAATCTGGAAAAGACCCTGTTCAAGCTGGTTGTCGATGAACAGGTTTTCAACAATCGCAAGGATCTCTTCCCGGCTCAGGAAATAAAAACCGTTCCACCAACGCTCGAACTCCAGAAAACGCGCCTGCTCACTGTCGACGTTGGTGAAGAGTTGGGCGTACTTCTCCCAAACAGCCTTTTCGGGCTTGAGGTTCTCGAAATTCTGCGCCAGCCAGGCTCCATCGAAGCGGCCATTGCCCAGGTCGGCCGTCAGATGCGCCAACCAGCTGCCGCCAAGGAGCCCTCCGGAAAGACGCATCGGATTGACACCGGACTCGCCAGCCCAATATGACAAGGGTGAGCCATTGAGCACCACCGGTCCGACCAGACCGGCGCAGTCTGCGGACAGCAGCGTCAGCGCCCACCCGGCCTGGCAGTTGCCATAAAGCACAGGAGGATTGCCAGGATGGCGTTGCGCAACTTCTTCGGCGAAACGCCGCAGCACATGCAACACGTCTGCCAGGGTCTGCCCCAGAGTCGGCTCGGGAAAGAAGATCACGAAATAAACCGGATGGCCCTCGCGCATCGCCATTCCGACTTCAGAGTCGCGCTTGAAGCCGCCGATCCCAGGGCCATGGCCGGCGCGTGGATCGACAACAATGACCGGAGGTTTGTCAGGATCGACGCAGTCGTCCCAGCAATGCCCGTCGATTTCCGTGATGCGCAGCAGTGCATAGTTGACGGACCGTTCGAAGCTGCGCGCGTCCAACAGCGTTTCATACTTGAAGTCCAGAAGCGGCGGCAATCCGGCTCGCTCGTGCTCCAGCATGTTGTTCGCGCGCTGGCGAAGCGTGTCCCAGAACAGAATGGTGCGTTCGAAGAAGTCGCGCTGGTAATCGAAATAGTCCTGCGCCGAAGGTGCTTCAGCTGCTCTTTTCATGCCACTAGACGCATCCTGTGGCGCAGGCTTCAACAACTCCTCGGAATGATCCAAGACGGTCGGTGGTAGATCCTTTGCCTGGCGGTGCGTCCATTGCACCGCTGCTTCCTTACCCACCGCCGTGGTGCGTTGAGAGGTCCGAGGCTTTTGTGGTGAAGTGGGGGTTTTCATCATTCCTCCGAACTACGGGGTCATTTTTTTCCGCGCCGTAAACGCAGAGCATTGAAAATCACCGAGGCCGAGCTCAGACTCATGGCCAGCGCCGCGATCAGCGGGGACAACAACCACCCAGTGAATGGGTACAGCACGCCTGCCGCAATCGGCACCCCAATGCCGTTGTAAACGAATGCGAACAGGAGGTTCTGGCGCATGTTTCGGACGGTGTCGATAGAGATGTCGCGTGCGGCTGTGATGCCGCGCAAATCGCCTTTGACCAGCGTGATCTGGCCGCTGTTCATGGCCACATCGGTCCCCGTGCCCATGGCCACGCCGACATCGGCCTTTGCCAACGCAGGCGCATCGTTGATGCCATCGCCGGCCATGGCGACAATGTGGCCCTCTTTCTGGAGCCGTTCCACGAGCGCCAGCTTGTCTGCGGGCTTGACTTCGCCATGCACCTCGTCGATGCCCAGTTTTGCACTCACGGCCTTGGCGGTGGTCAGACCATCGCCAGTTGCCATCACGATGCGCAAACCGCTGGCGTGCAAAGTCTTAATGGCTTCCAAGGTGGTGGCCTTGATGGGATCGGTCACGGCCAGGATGCCAGCCAGTTGTCTGTCCACGGCCAGATGCATCACGCTGGCGCCTTCACTGCGCAGACGCTCGCCATCTACCTTGAGCGCATCAGTGGCCACGCCCTCCTGCTGCATCAATGCGGTGTTGCCCAGCACCAGATGCTTCCCATCGACGATGCCGCGCACGCCAATGCCGCTGCCGGATTCGAAATCTAGCGGCTTGATCAGTTCCAGGCCCTTGGCGCGTGCTGCGCTGACGATGGCCTCTGCCAAAGGATGCTCGCTGCCTTGGTCCAAACTGGCCGCAAGGCGCAGTACTTCGTCCGCTGTATAGCCGGGTGCGGCAACTGCGGTGTCGAAAGCGGGCTTACCTTCGGTCAAAGTTCCTGTCTTGTCCACTATCAGCGTGTCCACCTCGCGCATTTTCTCGATGGCGCCAGCATCGCGGAACAGCACCCCCTGTGTCGCGGCACGCCCTGTGGCCACCATCACCGACATCGGCGTGGCCAGCCCCAGCGCACAGGGGCAAGCGATGATCAGCACGGCCACTGCGTTGATCAAGCCAAACACCCAGCTAGGTTCCGGACCGAACCAACCCCAGACAAAGAAGGTGGCAATGGCGATGAGCACCACCACGACCACAAATTTGCCTGCCACCACATCCGCCATGCGCTGCATGGGCGCCTTCGAGCGCTGGGCATTGGCCACCATCTGAACAATCTGCGACAGCATGGTGGCCGCACCGACTTTTTCGGAGCGCATCACCAAGGCGCCACTGGTGTTCATCGTGGCGCCAATCACATTGTCACCAAGCCGTTTGGTCACCGGCACAGGCTCGCCAGTAAGCATGGATTCATCGACCGCACTGCTGCCTTCGGTCACAACGCCGTCGACCGGCACTTTCTCGCCGGGACGAATGCGCAGCAGATCCCCGACGTGAACATGGTTCAGCGGCACGTCCTCTTCGCTGCCATCCGCATTGATGCGGCGAGCGGTCTTGGGTGCCAAACCGAGCAGCGCCTTGATCGCCGCAGAAGTTTGCGAACGGGCCTTCAACTCGATGATCTGGCCCAGCATGGTCAGCGAGATGATGACCACTGCCGCCTCATAGTAAACAGCCACGCGACCCATGGAAATGAATGAATCCGGGAACACGCCCGGCGCCACGGTAGCCACGAGGCTGTAGAGAAAGGCCGCGCCAGTACCCAGGCCAATCAATGTCCACATGTTGGGGCTGCGATGGACAAGAGACTGCCAACCGCGTTCGAAGAAGGGCCAACCCGTCCACAACACGACGGGTAAGGACAGCGCCAGTTCGACCCAGGTTTGAACGTTCATGTCAAACCACCCGAGACGATGGCCGAACATTGCAAGAACAGTAACGATGACTGTGAATGGCAGTGTCCACCAGAAGCGATGCTGAAAATCCTTTAACTCATGGTTGTCTTCCTCGTCCAGAGGAATGATTGGCTCCAATGTCATGCCGCACTTGGGACAGATTCCAGGATGATCCTGCCGCACCTCGGGGTGCATAGGGCAGGTGTAGATGGTGCCGGCCGGCTCTGGCGCGGTGTCCTCGGGTGCAGTAGATACAAGGTATTGCAGTGGGTTCGCTGCGAACTTGCCTTGGCACTTGGCGCTACAGAAATAGTAGGGCAGCCCTTCGTGCGTCAATTTGTGTTCAGACTGCTCCGTAACGGTCATGCCGCACACCGGATCCTTTAGATCCTTTGGCGAGGCTGGCTCGGCAGGGGGGTGACTGCCGTGATGGTGGTGTGCATGCATGTCCATTGCTTATTCCTTGTCGTTGTTGGTGCGCCGTGGCGGCTGCGCATGGTTGCCGTGCCCACCATGGCCGCCGTGGCCGTGCATCAGGTGCATTAGCGGACAGGCGAGGAGCAGCAGGTAGGGCCAATAACCCAGAACATGGCCCCAGTGCTCTCGTAGCAGATAAAAACCAGCGATCACGGCAGCCGTTGCCAGCGCCATGCCGGCTGGGCGGCGCCAGAACGATGGCGCATGGGAGTCGTTGTCAGGCTGATCCATGGCGTTGCTCCTTCAAAGTTGCCAGCAAAAGGTGCGGGCGCGGACGCGCCCAGCCGGTCGACCCGGAATCAAATACCGTGGCCGTCATCGGCAACCACAGCCCCCCGCACCGCCGCTGTGGCAGCCCGAGGCTTTAGGCTGCGAGGTCGCAGCGGGAATGGACGCGTCTGTGGCCAGCTTTGCGGGGTAACCCGCATCCGTCAATGCCATCAACAATGGGGCGCTGCCCTGCGCCAGTTCCCCGCTCACCCGGACATGCCCAGACTGGAGATCGACCTCCACCCCACTGACACCCGGCAGCGGTTGCAATGCGTGCGTGACGTGCTTGACGCATGAGCCGCAGCTCATGCCCTCGACTTGCAGATCAATCGTTTTCATATATCAAACTCCTAAAAATTGAAACGTATACCGCCGGGGAAATATTCCAGATCATCTTTTTGACACCGAGTCAGTCGTCGACTGGGCCTTGCCCATGCGAGGGATAAACCGGGGTGTGCGCTGGGCGTATGTGTCGTACGTTGCACCGAACTGTTTGTGCATTTCGTTCTCTTCGGTGATTGCCAGACGTCCGTACATCAGGAGCAAGACAGGGAACATGGCCAAGGTCAGCAAGGTGGGCCACTGCAGCAGGAAGCCCAGCAGAATCATCACAAAAGCCACGTACTGCGGATGGCGAATGCGCGCGTAGGGGCCTGTTGTTGCAAGCGATTGGCCACGCTGAGCGTGGTAGAGCACATTCCACGCTGTGGACAACAGGTAGAAACCAAAGCCCAGAAAAACGTAGCTGGCGATGTGCAGTACGCCGAAATGCGGGTCGCCCTTTTCGCCCAACAGGGTGGACCACAAGTGACCCGAGGTGTGGGAGAGCAGATCCAGATTAGGGAACTTGGTTTGAAGCCAGCCCGATATCAGATAAATCGTCAGCGGGAAGCCATACATCTCTACGAACAAGGCAACGATGAAGGCTGCGAATGCGCCAAACGTCCTCCAGTCACGGGCCGTTGCAGGCTTGAAAAAGCTGAACGCAAACATGATGAAGATCGCTGAATTGATGATGACCAACGACCACAGGCCATAAGCAGATTCGGTGTGGTTCACTGGGGATCTCCTTCTTTGCGCGATTCGGCAGTCTTCGACACATCAGGCTTGCTCTGGCCATGGTGACCATGCCCACCGTGACTGCCGTGCATGAAAACATGCATCAGCGGGCAGGCGAGGAGCAGGAGAAAAGGTAGCGCCCCGACGACATGCGCGAGGTGTTCTGTCAACAAAAAATACGCCGCCACGGCACCAATCGCCACGTAGCCGATGGCGTATCGAGAACTCCAGAAACTGGGGGGCGACTCGTGTCCGTCGTGTTGATGGCTCATGGTGACTCGCAATCAGGTGGGTGCGTTACTTGGTCGGCGTGGCAGGCAGGCGGTCCATCATCATTTGCATCATGGACTGCATCATTTCCATGCGCTTTTCCATCATCTGATGACGCTCGGCCATGTTGGAGGACATGCCCTTTCCACCTTGCATGCCACCCATGCCCTGCATGCCTGCGCCCATCTGCTGCATCATCCCCATGCCGTCCTGCATGAGCTTCATGTGCTCGTCCATGAGTGCCTGCCGCTCCTCCGGCGTTTTGGCCGCCATCATCTTTTCGTGCATCGCTTGCATGGACTTCATATGCTCGTCCATCTTGGCCATTCCAGCCATCGGCCCCGTACCCATTGGCTTTGCGGAAGTCTTCATTTGGGTGGACGCGGGCTGCGTGCTACCTGCAGGGTGATGGGCCTTGTGCTCATCGGCGGCTTGCGCCATCACGCTCAGTGAGGCCGCAGCGACACAGACCCCGATCAGGGTATGGTGAATTTTTGACATAGTGCTCTCCTTCTCCAGATTACAAAACCGTCGCAGTCAGCAATCAATAAATCCATCCGCGACGACACAGCACGCTAAAGCAGCGTGTTCTCACTGAGCGGGCTGAATGTCTGTGACAACCATCTTCCCGCCCTCGTTGACGACCATGAACTTGACCTTGTCGCCAGGCTTCACGTTGGACAACAGGCTCTTGTCCTTCGCGGTGAATACCATGGTCATACCGGGCATGTCCATGTGCTTGATTTCACCGTGCTTGATGGTGACCTTGCCGTTGTCCAGATCAACTTTCTTGATCTCGCCATCGGTCAGGGATGCCGACTGTGCCGCTTCTGTCTTGCCAGGCTCCATGCTTGCCTGGGCAAAGCTGCTCATGGGCAGCGCTATGCCCACGGCCACGGCGGAAATGGCAAGAATTTGTTTGATGGTGTTCATGATGACCTTACGAATACATGTTGAAAATTTCTGCTAATCCATCTTTCTGAATCAGCAGCGCTTGAAGGGGGTGCGCCGACCGCTGTAAGCCGGCCCATTCGTGCCCGGTAAGCCCATCGGCATGGCGGGCACTGCCAGTCCCAGCGCTCGGGGCTTTTTCTTGAACATGACGCGGACTTCTTGTTCCAGGCTCTACGGTGGCGTATTACTTCTTGCCAACCTGGACAGTGCCCTTCATGCCGGCCTCGTAGTGGCCAGGCATCAGACAGGCAAAGTTCACGCCTCCGGCCTTGGTGAACTGCCAGACGATTTCGCCTTGCTTGCCAGGCTGCAGCGTCACCTTGCCGGGTTCGTCGTGCTCCATGTCCGGGAACTTCTTCATCTGTTCCAGGTGCTCCAGTAGCTCCTTCTCGGTGCCCAGGCTGAGTTCGTGCTTGACCTGTCCGACGTTCTTGACAACGAAGCGCACGGTTTCGCCCTGTTTGACCTGAATGTTCGACGGCGTGTAGCGCATGTTGTCGCTCATTTCGATGGTGATAGTGCGACGGGCCTTGGCGGCGACGCCGGGTTTGCCAATGGCTGTCTCACCCTCGTCACCGTGGCCACCTGCATGGTTGCCGGCAGCGAAGGCTGCCCCCGATGCGGCCAGTGCAGCCATGGCGAAGAGTTGAGAAATAGTGGAGCGCGTGAATTTCATGGATGGTCTCAGGTTGAAAATTGAAGGAAAAAATCAATGCGCGCCATGCGATGTAGGCTTGCGCACCTTGACTTCGGTCGGCGTTGCAGGGTTGCGAACGCGCGGCATGGACTGGCCGCCCTCTGCGCTGAATCGCGCGGGCTCGGCCATCGGGCCGGTGTACTCATGCGCAACCGTGCCTGCCGGATGCTTGAACCAGCCGGGGTCTTTGTAGTCGCCAGGCTTCTGCTCCCTGCGCACTTTGAGCACGCTGAACATCCCGCCCATCTCCACCGATCCGAACGGCCCCTGGCCGGTCATCATGGGCACGGTGTTGTCAGGGATTGGCATCTCCATCTCGACCATGTCAGACATACCGCGTTCGCCCATGACCATGTAGTCCGGGATGAGCTTGTTGACTTTCTTGGCAAGGCCGCTGTGATCCACGCCGATGAGTGTGGGAACGTCGTGGCCCATGGGGTTCATGGTGTGGTGGCTCTTGTGACAGTGGAAGGCCCAGTCGCCTTCCTCGTCGGCCACAAACTCGATCTGACGCATCTGACCCACCGCCACGTCGGTGGTTACTTCATGCCACCGCGTGCTCTTGGGCGTGGGGCCACCATCAGTGCCTGTGACCAAGAACTCGTGACCATGCACGTGCATCGGGTGATTGGTCATGGTGAGATTGCCCATGCGAATGCGAACCTTGTCATTGAGGCGGACATTCAAGGAGTCGATGCCAGGAAAGACACGGCTGTTCCATGTCCACAGGTTGAAGTCCGTCATTTCCGCGACCTTGGGTGTTGCGGCCCCTGGTTCAATGTCATACGCACTGAGCAGGAAGCAGAAATCCCGCTGCACTTCGTCGATCAGGGGGTGCTTGGCTTTCGGGTGCGTCACCCAGAAGCCCATCATTCCCATCGCCATTTGAACCATCTCGTCCGCATGCGGGTGGTACATGAAAGTGCCAGGACGACGCGCGACGAACTCGTAGACAAAGGTCTTGCCAGCTGGGATGGCCGGCTGTGTAAGGCCGGTCACCCCATCCATGCCGTTGGGCAGGCGTTGACCGTGCCAATGCACGCTGGTGTGTTCAGGCAGCTTGTTGGTGACGAAGATGCGCACGCGGTCGCCCTCCACCACCTCTATCGTGGGGCCGGGGCTCTGGCCGTTGTAGCCCCACAAATGGGCCTTGAAGCCAGGCGCCATCTCGCGCACCACAGGCTCGGCGACCAGGTGAAACTCCTTGACGCCCTGATTCATCCGCCACGGCAGTGTCCAGCCGTTAAGTGTGACCACCGGGTTGTAGGGCCGCCCCGAGTTGGGCACCAGCGGCGCCATGGTGTTCGGGCTGGTCTGGATCACCGGCTCGGGCAATGCCGCCATGGCCACGCGGCTCACCGAGCTGGCCGCGACCGCTCCGCCTGCGATGCCCGCATATTTGAAAAAATCTCTTCTGGATGTCATGACATGAATCTTTGCTTTAGTGGCCCGCATCGCCCGCACTGGGCGCGCTGGACGTGACTGACAACGTGGTGTTGGTGGGGCGCCCGATCACGGATGCCTGTATGGCGGCATCGGCCAGCCAGAACTGCTGTTGCGCATCAATGGCGGCCGTGACGGCGCTGATCTGATCGCGCGCGTCGGCCAATAGCTCAAAGACGCTGATCAACATGCCGTTGTAGCGAAGCTGGTTTTCCTCCGAGATCACCTTGCGCAGCGGCACGACTTCATCGCGGTGGTGACGCGCCACGTCGTAGGCGGTTCGATAGGCCGAATAGCTCTCGCGCAGGTTGGAGCCGGCAGAGCGCACGGTGGCTTCGAGCTGGTTGGCCGCAGCCAGGCTGCGTGCATTCATCGCATCGCGCTGCATCCCACCCCAATCGAAGAGGGGTAGACGCACGTCGATTTCCCAGCCGCGCGCAGTAGAACGAGTGCCCTCAGCGTTGTCAAAGGTCGTGTTGCGACGCCCGGTGAGTTCGATATCGGTGAAGCTGGTCACCATGTTCAGACCCTGGGCCTTGACGGCCCCATTGAGCGCGGATTGGGCCAAGCGGATATCCAGACGCGCCTGGGTTGCTTGCAAGGCGACCGTCTGCGGCTCCATTGGCTGTTTAGGTAGCTCCGGCAATCGCTCCGGCAGCTTAAGCGTTTGTTCCTGCGCCTCATCTAGCCCCAGCAGTCGCACCAGTTCTTCGCGGCTGGCCGTAGCCTGGTGCTGCGCTGCGCTCAGCCGGGTGGCGGCATCGGCGTAGAAAGCTTGCTCCCGTGCACGGGTAATCCGGTTGAAGTTGCCCGCCGCCTGCATGCGCTTGGCCAGTTCCGCTCCTGCTTCCGCGCTGTCATAGACCTGCTTGGCATATTTGAGCGTTTGTTGCGCGGCCACGGCCCGCACCCAGGACTGGCGCACACGGGTGATCTGATCCACCACATCACTGGTCAGACGCAATTGCGCTTGCTCAATGCGCCGGGTAGCGCCGCCGTGCCGTGCGGGAAGCGTCAAAAGATCCAGCAAGCCGAAGGACAAAGCGCGCCCAAACTCCAGCTCATCGCCTGCGACCATGCGCTCAAAACTGAAAATGGGGTTGGCAATCCGCCCGGCCTGCGCGGCATCCGCCGACTCTGCCCAACCCTGCGCCAGAAGGGTCTGCAGGGATGGGCTGTTCACCAAGGCCAACTGGACAGCATCTTTCTGCTCCAAAGGCTGCGCCAGCAAGGCTTGAGCGGCCTGCGCACGCTGGTCGCGTTCATCCAGGGTACGAGCCAACGCGAGCTTGCCCCCGGTAAAACTGCCAGCTTCGTCGTTGACGCGATTGATGTTCTGATCCAGGCTGACGCTGGCACATCCCGTCAGCACTGCCAATCCGAGTGCGGACAGAGCCAATTTGGCATGAGTGGCACGCAAAGGCATCATGGTTTTCCTCCCCCGTGATGGCCCGTGTGGGGATCGCTAGCAGGAGCAGCATCCTTGGCGGACGCGGGCTCGCCCGACTTGATTTCCTTAGCATAGGCGCGCCAGCCGCCAATCTGGCCCACACGATCATTGGCTTCGCGCCAGGATTGCACCGGTTGATCCGCATAGCCCTGATAAGCCCCGATAGGGGACGCGTATTGCAACGTTGCCAGCGGTGCAGGCTTGGGAGCCTCGGTATCTGCTGGAGCTTGTGCGAAAGCTGCCCCCGCAAACAACACCAGTGTCGAAGGCAACAGAGCCCTGAAGGGCGGCAGGTAACTGGAAGTGAGCATGGTCTCCTCTAAAAGAATCTTTGATCTCATGATGTGGAGATTCTGGAGAGACCACCCTTTCATTCAGATGTTCTGAAAATTACATTGTTGTTATCTACCTGTCAGAACGCCTCAAACTTGGCAAACTCTCGCCAAAGCATTGAACGGAAGCGCACACGTGAAAATATTGATCGTCGAAGACGAGCCCAAAACGGGTGAGTACCTGCGTCAGGGTTTGACAGAAGCTGGATACATTTCCGACCTCGTGCCCAACGGCGCGGATGGCCTGCATATGGCCCTGCAGGGCGAATATGACCTGCTGATCCTGGATGTCATGCTGCCTGGCCTGAATGGCTGGCAAGTGCTGCAAGCCCTGCGTGACCGGGGGATCGGAATGCCCGTCCTGTTCCTGACTGCCCGCGATCAAGTGGAAGATCGTGTCAAAGGACTGGAACTCGGGGCCGACGACTACCTTGTCAAGCCGTTCTCGTTTGCCGAGTTACTGGCCCGGGTACGCATCATCCTGCGGCGCGGCCATGCAGGCAACGAGAGCACCACGCTGCGAGTGGCCGACCTGGAACTGGATTTGCTGCGCCGCAGGGTATCCCGCAACGGCAAGCGTATCGATCTGACGGCCAAGGAATTCGGCCTGCTGGAGCTACTGATGCGCCGACACGGTGAAGTGCTGCCACGGTCCCTGATCGCCTCGCAGGTGTGGGACATGAACTTTGACAGCGACACCAACGTCATCGAAGTGGCGATGCGCCGCCTGCGCGTGAAGATCGATGAAGGCCAACCCCTCAAGCTCATCCAGACCGTGCGCGGCATGGGCTATGTGCTGGACGTGCCAGAGGAAGAATAGGTGGAGTCGAAACTGCGTTTGGGCAAGCTTTCGCTGACCCGTCGCCTCACCCTGTTCTTCACCGTGGTGGCAGCTGCTGTGGTGCTTGGGTTGGGAGGTCTTTTTCTGGTGGAAATTGAGCAGCATTTCGTCGAACTGGACCGGATGGCTCTGCAGGAAAAGCGGCATTTGATCGAGGAGATTCTTGGCAATGCCAACTCAGTGGACGACGCAAGCTTGCGCTTGAGCGAAGCTTTGAACTATCACCATGATCTCTATGTCCTGGTGCAGAACCCCCAGGGAGAGCGCATTTTTCAATCGTCAACATCCAACCTCAATGTGCAAAGCGGCGATGCCCTGAGTACCGAGGAGACGAGTGTTTTCGGGGTTTGGCGTCACCACGATACCGAGTTCCACACATTGAGCTTTGGAACTGCCCCGGCTTACTCCGCATCAGCGTTGCAGGTGTTGATCGCAGCGGATACAAAACACCACACCCAATTCCTCACTGAGCTGCGCAGCAGTCTGGCGTTCTACGTGATCGCGGCCATCATCGTGTGTGGGCTACTGTCGTGGCTCGCGGCGCGTCAAGGACTGGCGCCTCTGCGTGAAATGAAGTCACGCGCAGCCGTGGTCACAGGTCAGAAATTGTCCGAGCGCATGCCAGTTGAGGCCGTGCCGGTGGAAATGGCCGATCTGGCGCAAGAGCTGAACCGCATGCTGGACCGCCTGCAGGAGGACTTCCAGCGCCTTACCGATTTCGCGTCGGACCTCGCGCACGAGCTGCGCACCCCCATCAGCAACCTGCTGACGCAGACGCAGGTGGCGCTGACGACCAAGCGCGATGCCGCGACGTACCGCGACATCCTGGCCTCCAATGCCGAGGAATTTCAGCGTTTGGCACGCATGGTGTCCGACATGCTGTTCCTAGCCAAGACCGAGCGCGGCGTGGATCTGCCGCACAAGGAGCGGTTTTCCGCCCGCCAGGACGCGCTGGCGCTGCTGGAGTTCTACGAGGCCGTGGCCGAGGAAAAACGCATCCGGCTCCAGTTGAAAGGAGACGGCGAGGTCGAAGGCGATCGCCTGATGTTCCGCCGTGCGGTGAGCAACCTGCTGTCCAATGCCCTGCGTTACACGCCCGAGGCCGGCGACATCACCATCCGTATCACCAGCACGGCACAAACCACGACAGTGGCCGTGGAGAACACTGGAACCGACATCGATGCCAAGATCCTGCCCCGGCTGTTCGACCGCTTCTACCGAGCCGATGCTTCCAGGGCCCATCCGGACTCCGATGGCTCCGGGCTGGGCCTGGCCATCACACGTGCCATCGCTGAGGCCCACGGCGGTAGCGTCACGGCGACGTCGGGCGACGGGCGAACCTGCTTCACCTTGATGTTTCCTCACCGTGGCTCACAGCCATCAAGCTGACAACAATCTCATCTGGCTGTCCGGATTCTGTTGGGGTGCGCTCCCTACGATGAACACATCTCCTCAACGCCCGACCAAGGCATGAGAGATGCAAGTTTCGTCCACCTTCTTCCTTAGGAGCTTCAACCATGATCCAACAACGCCTCTCCCTTTCTTCCATGATCGCAGCCGCAACCGCAGTAGTTGCTCTGGGCCTTCCAGGGATGGCTTCGGCAGCATATGAGCATCCTGCCAACAATGAACAGGGCGTAATCGTTCACCCGGAACACTTCAAGAGCGAGAAAACCCGCGCCCAAGTCAAGGCGGAGACCGAGGCTGCGATGCGGCAAGGACTTCTTTCTTATGGCGAGAGCAACTACCCAATGCCTGTGCCTAATGTGGGCCCAGGGAAAACTCGTCAGCAAGTGATCAACGAAATGCTGAACGAGTCACCTGCCGAACGCTCCGAGCGTCTGCGTCTCTACTCCCCGGGTTGATAGCCCCCAATTGGGGCTCCAGCAGAGCACGTTGAATCCATTCTGTGGGATCGCGCGTCGGCCTGGCTAACCTCGGGATTTCAGCAGCCTGATAGGTCACGCCCCAAAAATTACCTGACAGAAATGTAATTTTTGAAACATCTTCCCGTCAGTCTCGGGCTTGCAGAATCACAACGTGCATTCGCACGCGGTGGGCGGACTCAAATACGAAGTGCAACACCCTGGATTTCAGTGAAAGAGGGTGGGATGGCTTGCAGAGCGGTCATTTTGGCGCTGAGCCTGACGCTTTCGTGAGCCTCCACCGACCACGTCTTCAGAATTTTTCAGGACTTACGCAAAATCGCCCCAGCGGCGTTGCTCTTCCTTGCCGTGCGCTTGCACTGTCTGCGTCAGAGCGCCTTACTGGAACAATTTTGCGTAAGTCCTATTTTTGTGTTTGAACAATAGGGACCACCGCTATGGAAAAGTCATTTCATCGCTTCTCTGAACTGTTTTCCCAGCTTGGTCTGCGCATGGACGCGGCAGGCATCGGGGAGTTCTTGGAGGCCCACGCTCCACTGCCGGCCGATGTGCTGCTGGCCGATGCGCCATTCTGGACACCATCTCAGGCGACTCTGTTGCGCGAAGAACTTCTGGAAGACGCGGACTGGGCCGAAGTAATTGACCGGTTGAATTCCGCTTTGCGTGCGCCAAGGGGGAGGTCATGATGCCTATGAGGAATCGCCTGTCGTTGGGTGTGGTAATGGTGTCTCTCGCGCTGAGCTCGATGGTTTACGCGCAGGAGGTCAAGCTTGGGTCGAGTGTTGAAGGGTTGCTGCAAGCGGCCAGGGAGCGAAACCCCGAAATCGCAAGCATGCGTTTTGATGCCGATGCCGCTGCCGAGCGTGTCGTACCCGCGGGTGCCTTGCCGGATCCAAAGTTCAGCATGGAACTTCGTGACCTTACCCGGATGGGCGAGCGCAACCCGACGCTGCTGCCAGGGCGTGTGGGCAGCACGCGATACCTGCTCACACAGGAATTGCCGTGGTTTGGGAAACGGAGCCTCAAGCGTGAATCGGCCCAATTGCAGGCCGAGGCGGCTCGAGGGCGAGTGGCTGGCACTTGGAGTGAACTAGCGACCAAGATCAAGACGACATACGCCCAACTCTACTATCTGGACCAGAACGAGCGGCTGACCAGGGAGATCCTTGACCTGATTAATCGCCTGGAAAAAGTCGCTCAAGTGCGTTACGCCAGTGGCCTGGCAGCGCAGCAGGATGTAATTCGTGCGCAGCTGGAGCAGACCGCCATGCGCAGCGAGTTGATTGGCCTCGAAGCAGAGCGCCGACAGTTGCAGGGCAAGTTGAACGCGCTCGTGGGGATGCCTTCGAGTGAGATGCTGGCCACGCCAGAGCACATTCGCACCATCCCGGCGCCCGAGCGCATGCGCTTTGATGTGCTTGAGCAGCGCGCACGGGCCAGCAACCCGCTGCTGAGAACCGAGGAGTCGCAGATCCGGGCGGCGGAAAAAAGCCGCGAACTCGCCTACAAAAACCGCTATCCGGACTTCTCCGTGGGGGTGTCGCCCATCCAGTACGGGAAGTCGATTCGGGAATGGGAGCTGATGGTCGAAGTCAACATCCCCTTGCAGCAGGACACCCGGCGCGCGCAGGAGCGGGAAGCGCAGGCCATGTTGGATGCCGCCCGCTCGCGCCGCGAAGTCGCCACCAACCAGTTGCTGGCCGACCTGTATGAAAACATCGCGGGTCTGGAGGCGGCGCGCCGCACGCTGACGTTGACCACGGAAAGTCTTTTGCCCCAGTCGGAGCTGACCTTCCGCTCGGCACTGGCAGGTTATGAATCGGGCAAGGTGGACTTCGCCACGTTGCTGGATGCACAGAAGCAGATACGTCAAGCCAAACTCAATCAAGTCAAAGCAGGAGTCGCGGCCCAGATTCGCCTGGCGGACATCGAGCGCATCGTGGGAGAAGAACTATGAAAAAAAATATCAAGATGGGCGTGCTCATGCTGACCGCCACGGTATTGGCCACAGGAGGCGGCTATTGGTACGGCCAGCGGCAATCTGCGGCGCATGGATCGGAGCAGGCCGCATCGACGGTGCCGCCGGCAAACGGCAAGAAGGAACGCAAGATTCTCTTCTACCGCAATCCGATGGGGCTGCCAGACACCTCGCCCACGCCCAAGAAAGACCCGATGGGAATGGACTACATCGCAGTCTTCGACGGCGAGGAGGAGTCCGAGGCGGCAAGCGCCGGTCAGATCCAGATCAGCACCGAAAAAGTCCAGAAGCTCGGCGTGCGCCTCGAGGCCGCCAGCATGCGCACCCTGGACAAAGTAGTACGAGCCGTTGGCCGCATTGAACCCGACGAACGGCTAACCTATGCCATCGCCCCCAAGTTCGAGGGTTACATCGAGCGCTTACATGTCAATGCGACAGGGCAGGCCGTGGGCAAGGGTCAGCCGTTGTTCGAGGTCTACAGCCCAGAGCTGGTTTCAGCGCAGCGCGAGTATGCGATTGCCGCACAAGGTGTTGAAGCCTTGAAGGGCGCCAGCGAGGAAACGCAGAAAGGGATGCGAGAACTCGCCGAATCGAGCCTGATGCGCCTGCGCAACTGGGATATTTCGAACGAGCAAGTCAAGGCGCTGTCCCAGTCAGGAGCGGCACGCCGTACGCTCACATTCCGCTCTCCGGTGGCCGGCATTGTTACCGAGAAGAAGGCAGTGCAAGGCATGCGCTTCATGCCGGGTGAAGCGCTCTACCAGGTCACCAATTTGTCTTCGGTGTGGGTGATCGCCGATGTGTTCGAACAGGACATTGGCCTGGTCAGGCCGGGAGCCAAGGCCACGGTACGCATCAATGCCTATCCTGACAAGGTGTTCACTGGCCCGGTCACCTACGTCTATCCGACCCTCACGGCCGAAACACGCACCGTGCCCGTGCGCGTCGAACTCACCAATGCCGGCGGCCTGCTCAAGCCGGGCATGTTCACCCAGGTGGAGCTGTCTGCGGCACCCAAGGGCGCCGTGCTCACCGTGCCAACGTCGGCGGTCATCGACAGCGGAAGGCGCCAGATCGTTCTGGTACAGGTCAAGGAGGGTCGTTTCGAGCCGCGTGAGGTCAAGGTCGGCGCCCGCAGCGAGGATCGCATCCAGATTCTTGAGGGAGTGCAGGACGGTGAGATGGTGGTGGTGGCGGCCAACTTCCTGATCGACGCGGAAAGCAATCTCAAGGCCGCCATCGGAGGTTTCGCGTCGGCAGAGCAAGGCAAAGGGGCCGCCCCGGAGAGTTCCGCCAAGCCGCAGGGCGCTGGTGGGGTCGGCCACCAGGCCGAAGGCACGGTGGAAGACGTCGATGCGAAATCCACGGTGACGCTGGCACATGGCCCGGTGCCCAGTCTCAAATGGCCCGCCATGTCGATGGAGTTCAAGGTCGCCCACAGCGGCTTGCTCAAGGAGCTCAAGCCGGGTGCCCTGGTTGCCTTTGAGTTCGTCGAACGCGATCAAGGCGAATGGGTGATCACCGCCGCCCGACCCCTGGGCAAAGCCACGGCCAATCCTCACGCCGGTCACAACTGATTTTCGGGAAAAAATATGCTTGCGAAGATCATCGACTGGTCGGGGAGAAACCGTTTCCTGGTGCTGCTGGCGACCCTGTTCGTCATTGTTGGCGGTGTCTATGCCGTGCTCAAAACACCGCTGGATGCGCTGCCGGACCTGTCAGACGTTCAGGTCATCGTCTACACCGAGTATCCGGGCCAGGCCCCGCAGGTGGTCGAGGATCAGGTCACGTATCCGTTGACCACCTCCATGCTGTCGGTTCCCAAGTCCAAGGTGGTACGCGGCTTCTCCTTCTTTGGCGCCTCGTTCGTCTACATCATCTTCGAGGATGGCACTGACATCTACTGGGCCCGCTCACGCGTGCTCGAATACCTCAACTTCGCAGCGGGGCGAATGCCCAAGGGCGTGACACCGCAGATCGGCCCGGATGCGACCGGCGTGGGCTGGGTGTACCAATATGCGCTCCTGGCCAAAGATATGACCCTGGCCGAATTGCGTAGCTTGCAGGATTGGTACCTGCGCTACCAGTTGACCAAGGCCCATGGCGTGGCCGAAGTGGCGTCGATTGGCGGGTTTGTGCAGACGTACCAGATCACCGTCGATCCGGTGAAACTGCGGGCTTACGGCATTCCCTTGGCCAAGGTCTCCCAGGTGGTGCGCGACTCGAACCGGGACGTCGGCGGGCGCGTGGTGGAGATGGCCGAGACCGAGTACATGGTGCGTGGCAAGGGCTATCTGCGCGGGGTGGCCGACATCGAGAGCCTGGTCGTCAAGGCGGAAAAAGGCACACCGGTGCTGATCCGTGACATCGCCCGTGTTGAACTGGTACCGGACGAGCGCCGTGGCGTGACCGAGCTCAATGGCGAGGGCGAGGTGGTCTCCGGCATCGCCGTGGCCCGCTACGGCCAGAACGCGCTGGAGGTGATTCACAACCTCAAGGAAAAGATCGCCGAGGTCTCGGCGGGCCTCCCGCCGGGCGTCAGCATCGAGGCGGTGTACGACCGATCCGACCTGATTCACCGGGCCATCGATACGCTCATGCGCACCTTGCTGGAAGCGAGCCTGATCGTTGCCCTGGTCTGCATGGTCTTTCTGATGCACGTTCGCTCGGCCCTCGTGGCTATCTTGATGTTGCCCGTGGGTGTGCTGATCTCATTCATCGCCATGCGCCTGCTGGGCATGAATTCCAACCTGATGAGCCTGGGCGGCATCGCCATCGCCATTGGGGCCATGGTGGATGCGGCCATCGTCATGATCGAGAACGCGCACAAGCACCTGGAACGCCTCCCGCCCGAGCACAGCAAGGCCGATCGCGTGGAGGCGATGATCACCGCCTGCAAGGAGGTGGGGCCGGCGTTGTTCTTCTCGCTGCTCATCATTACCGTGTCGTTTCTGCCGGTATTCACGCTGGAATCGCAGGAAGGGCGCATGTTCTCGCCGCTGGCCTACACCAAGACCTTTGCGATGGCCGGGGCCGCGCTGCTGTCCGTGACGCTGGTGCCCGTGCTGATGCTGCTGTTCATCCGCGGAAAAATCATGCCCGAATCCCGCAACCCGGTGAGCCGGTTCCTGATCTGGGCCTACCGTCCCATCATCGCCACCGTGATGCGCTGGAAGAAGCTGACCATCGCTGCTGCGCTCCTGGTGCTGGGCGTGTCGTTCTATCCCGCCAGCCAGCTCGGCTCTGAATTCATGCCCACACTCAACGAAGGCTCGTTGCTGTACATGCCCGCCTCGCTGCCAGGCATGTCGATTACCAAGGCAGCCGAGCTGATGCAGACGCAGAACAAGATCATCAAGAGCTTCCCCGAGGTGGTATCGGTCTTTGGCAAGGCGGGGCGCGCCAACACCGCCACCGACCCGGCGCCGACCGAGATGTTCGAAACCGTCATCAACCTCAAGCCCGAGTCCGAATGGCGCCCCGGCATGACGACCGACAAGCTCATCGCCGAACTGGACAAGGCACTGCAGTTCCCCGGCGTGTCCAACGCCTGGACCATGCCCATCAAAGCGCGCATCGACATGCTGTCCACCGGCATTCGGACGCCGATTGGCATCAAGGTCTACGGCAATGACCTGACCGAAATGGAACGCCTGGCGCGCGAGATTGAAACGGTGGTCAAGCAGGTGCCGGGAACGACCTCGGCTTTCGCTGAGCGCCTCACGGGGGGCTCTTACCTCAACATTGAGCCCGACCGGGTGCAACTTGCGCGCTACGGGCTGGCGGTCGGAGACTTGCTGGAAGTCATTGGTACTGCACTGGGCGGAGAAATGGTGACCACGACGGTCGAAGGCCGCGAGCGCTTTGGCGTCACGGTGCGCTACCCGCGCGAGCTGCGCAGCGACCCGCAGCAGATCGCCCGCGAAGTGCTCGTGCCCACCATGGACGGCGCGATGGTGCCGCTGGGGCAGGTGGCCCGGGTCGAAGTGGCAAAGGGCGCGCCTGGCATCCGCACTGAAAATGCGCTTCTGTCTGCTTACATCTTCGTGGACATCCGTGAGCGTGACATCGGCAGCTATGTGGCAGACGCGCGCAAAGCCGTGAACGAACAGGTAAAGTTTCCGCCGGGCTACTACGCGACCTGGAGTGGCCAGTTTGAGTCGATGGAACGTGCGGTGCAAAAGATGAAGGTGGTCATTCCCGTCACCTTGCTCATCATCTTTCTGCTGCTGTACCTGAACTTCAAGCGCCTGACGGAAACCCTGATCGTCATGCTGTCGGTGCCGTTTGCCTTGGTCGGAGGGGTCTGGCTCATGTGGTTGATGGGCTACAACATGTCTGTGGCCGTCGCGGTGGGCTTCATCGCCTTGGCGGGGGTGGCCGCTGAGACCGGGGTGATCATGTTGATCTATTTAGACCATGCCTGGGAGGAAATTCAGGCAAAACGCCGCGCTGAAAACAAAGAGCCTGGCGTTGCGGATCTTTATGAAGCCATCATGGAGGGTGCGGTTGAGCGGGTGCGTCCCAAGATGATGACGGTGGTCGCCATCATGGCTGGCTTGCTTCCCATCCTGTGGGGAACTGGCACAGGCTCGGAAGTCATGAGCCGTATCGCTGCACCGATGGTTGGAGGGATGATTTCCTCGACCGTGCTGACGCTGGCAGTAATTCCCGCTATTTATGGCTTGGTCAAGCAGTTTGAACTTCGAAGAAGGCGAGCTTGATGCGATTGGCCTCGCATGCACAAGGAACTGCTCGCCCGTGGCATCCGGGTGGGCAGGGAACGTGTGCGCCGCTTGATGCAGCAGCACGGCATCCGGGCCAAGACCCAGCACAAATTCGTGGTGACCACGGACAGCCGCCACAGCCTGCCGGTGGCCCCGGACCTGGTACAGCGACGTTTCAATCCCGATACACCCGACCAGCTCTGGTGTGGCAACACCACCTACATCGCCACCGACGAAGGTTGGGTATACCTGGCAGCGGTCATCGACCTGTTCAGCCGCCAGGTGGTGGGCTGGAGCATGCAGGCGCACAACTATTGATCCGGCAGGCTTTATTCGTAAACCTTGCTCGGGCTGAGGTGTCGAAGCCCCTCGACGCCTCGACGGGCTCAAGTTGAACGACATCGGGACTCTGCAATAAACCGTGCCGGATCAATAGGCCGCCGTCAAGGCACTTTGTTCCCCTCACGCAGCTCAAGCCCCCTGTTTCGCATACCAAAGGAATCATCATGAACAAGCTGATCTACCCCCTCGCCGGCGCGCTGATGCTGGGCGCCACCTTGCCGGTCCTGGCCGGCCCTGACTTTCAGGCTATCGAGCAAGGCCGCAAGGCCGGCCAGGAGGCCGAGGCAACGCGCACGCGAGATGCCGCCGAGGCCGCCAAAACCGGCCGTGGCGACTGCCCGCCCCAGCCCTTGATCCTGCCGCTCGACCATGGTCCGCGTGCCTTGACTACGCCCTACCTGAACCAGCTGCGCAAGCAGCGCTTCGAGGCGGAGATGAAGACCTGCAAGGAATGACGCCGAGGAAGCGCCTATTCAGTCGGCCCTGCAAAACTCATCCGCCCGCCCATGCCAGCCGGCCCAAGCCGGTTTTCCTCATCCCCACCGCCGTTGCGAGCGCCGAGGCCAGCATGACGTCCCCGAATCTATCGGCGCCCATGACCGACATGGCCAACTCCTCCTTGGACTACACCGTGTGCTCATTGGTAGAGCCCCGTGTGTGATACACCGCCGTGCATAGGTCGTAGTAGGGTGCCACGCGGGGCCTCTCTTCATTGCTCAGGAAAGAAATGTTCTTCAGGTGGCAGTCCGAATGGCCCACCAGCGTGTTGAACAAGATCCGGCGGAAGACCTCCATACGCGCCTGCGCCCGGTTGCGGCACTGACCGATGAGCGCGTTGAGTTTGGGAATCGTCGCACTGCTGTATTTGTAGATCGCACTCTCATTGAGCGCCTGACAGCCATCCAGGGCATGCACCAGCATCAGCCATGAGCAAGCGGCGCCGGCCTTGGGCACGGTGTTCACGAAATCGAGCTCGTAAAATATCCAACCAGCTTCACGAGATCAATGAAGATTCAATCAGCCTTACACACAGAAATTTGGACAGGCCCGGGGATGGTCACGGCATGAATTCGCCAATCGGCACATGTGTTGCTGATTAGCGAGGTGACATCAACCCGCCCAACGTGCATGGTGAAATTTCAAACCTGCATGTTCATCACATCGGTATAGGCCTGAACTATTCGGTTTCGACTGTGGAGCGTGGCCTGGAATGCGATGTTCGACTTGACACCAGCGAGTATCGTTTCTTCAAGGCCCACCGTGGGATTCTCAAGAGTGAACTCTCGACTCAGGTGGCCAGAATCCGCTTGTAGTTTGCTCGTGGTCGAAAGCGCCTGCTTCATCGCGTCCAAAAAGCCGTCGTCCTGAACACTGGGTGTTTTGGACACCAATTTGTCCACCTGGGTGACGGGCCGTAGTGCTTCGAGCGGGTGTGTGGTTATGTTCATGTTATGTCCGTTGTCCAGCCGAAGAGGGTGATGAACAGCCCTTTTTCGGAAGATCGCGGTCAGGAGTCGGTACGAGAAATAGTAATTTCCGCCCGCTGGTCTGTAAGCCTTCAGACTGGAGCATCGGCCCTACAAATGTATGGCTATGGATTACAAAAACTTAATCTCGCTGACATCACCACGCAGGTCGATCCTCAGCGTGTGAGCGCAGCAACCCATGGAGGAGAAATAAGGCATAAGGCAGAAGACTTACAACCGCTGTGAAATCTCCAGCAATGGCTTGATGCTGGAGCCAAAGCGGCTCATGGACGCGTGGTTCTGCTCCAGTTGGCTGTAAGGCAGATAACGAATCCCGAGTTCCGAAACACGGGAGAATACCGGTCTTTGGAGTTGCTCCGCCACCTTGGCTCGGCGATTGTCTGGGGCCACCAGAAAGAGCGCACATTTTTCTGCAACCGGTGACTTCTGTCTACCCGTGTGGTTGGTCCTCCGTCCTCCGCATTCGTCCCCCGCGCACGTCCACCAACTCGCGCTCCAATTCACGCAGATTCTTAACAACAATGTCATCTGGCTGTCCGGATTCTGTTGGGGTGCGCTCCCTAAGATGAACACATCGCCTCAACGCCCGACCAAGGCATGAGAGATGCAAGTTTCGTCCACCTTCTTCCTTAGGAGCTTCAACCATGATCCAACAACGCCTCTCCCTTTCTTCCATGATCGCAGCCGCAACCGCAGTAGTTGCTCTGGGCCTTCCAGGGATGGCTTCGGCAGCATATGAGCATCCTGCCAACAATGAACAGGGCGTAATCGTTCACCCGGAACACTTCAAGAGCGAGAAAACCCGCGCCCAAGTCAAGGCGGAGACCGAGGCTGCGATGCGGCAAGGACTTCTTTCTTATGGCGAGAGCAACTACCCAATGCCTGTGCCTAATGTGGGCCCAGGGAAAACTCGTCAGCAAGTGATCAACGAAATGCTGAACGAGTCACCTGCCGAACGCTCCGAGCGTCTGCGTCTCTACTCCCCGGGTTGATAGCCCCCAATTGGGGCTCCAGCAGAGCACGTTGAATCCATTCTGTGGGATCGCTGGCGTCGGCCTGACTAACCTCGGGACAGCCCAGGCCGCCGTCCAATTTCCCATGACACCCCACCGCCGCGCACCGTCGCGGCGATCTGCTGTCCCAGCCGCTGCTCAATCACCGGCTTCCACGGCACCAGGCTGAATCCCATCCCGTCATCGAGCATCGCGTAGCGCCCGCTGGCGAGCATCACGCTGCGGCGGTAGATACCGGCCACGCGCTGGCCATCTGCCGCAGGCCGATGCTCCAGCCCGGTTTCGGCGGCAATGTCCTTCCCGGCCTGCGCCACTTCCCGATTGCGCATCACCGTCAGCAGATTGCGCGCCAGGAACACGCGCTGACCGCGCCGCTCGGCCAGCCCCTGTTCGGCCAGGAAATCGGCGCGTTGCAGCATCGCCTGCTTCGCCTCGCCGCCAAACCCCAGGTTGCCCAGCCCCGAGCCGCCGCCGATCAACTGCTGATCCAGCCAGGTAGCCCCAATCACGCGCGCCTGCCGCTCAATGGGCAGGTGCGATTTAAGCTCCACGGCTACGCCGCCCAGGCGTTGCGCATCGTACTGGCGGCCACGTTCGGGCAGGTCGTCAGGTACCTTCCATAGCCCTTCGGCCACGCGCTCCACGATGCCGGCCCGCCGCAGGGCTTCCAGCCGGCGGACATGGGCCGCAACGACTTCTTGCGGATCACGGTCTGGCATGGCCTGACCCTGTGCGATGGCGAGGTGATGATCGGTTCTGTAGAGCCCATTGCTGGCCAGCGCAGCGATGTTGCGATCTGCCGCCCGTACCTCGGCGGAACCACGTACTTCCACCACCGCGCCGGTCGGATAGTTTGCGGGTTCGTCGCGGGCGTTGAGCGCGACGTAGTGCGCCTTGCCGTCCACGCCGTCGATGACCAGATAGCTCCGGTCGCGCAGCTCGTCGGCCAGCCCCTTGGCGGCCACGCGGCCAATGATGGTGCGCCCATCGTCACCCGGCTCGAACACCGCCAGCTCGCGCGGCTGGCCGCCCATGGCCCGCTGCATGGTGCGGATGATGTCGCCACGCTCACCCAGAGCGCGCAAGGTCTTCTCGGCATCGGCATGGATGGTCCAGGTGCCAGGCTGCGCTTCGTCGGCCAGGCCCAGGCGCTGCAAGCATTGCAAGCGGCCAATCAGCAGCAGACGCTGGCGTTGCAGCTTCGGTTCGTTGAAGCGTCTGACCTGCACGCGACCATCGTCGCCAGCTTCACGTTGCAGCGTGTGATCCAGGCTCGTCCACCGCTCCTGTTTCACCTCCCGCTGCAAGGTCTGCTGGATTTCCAGTTCGGTGCGCGGCCCTAGCCATTCGGTCGCCAGCTCGGCGGCCCGGTGCCGAAAGCCGTGGGCGATGTAGTCGCCCGCGATGATGAGGTCTTTGCCGGTGTCGTCGCGCCCGCGCACGATGAGGTGGGTGTGCGGGTTGTCGGTGTTCCAGTGATCGACCGCTACCCACTCCAGCCGCGTGCCCAGGTCGGCTTCCATGCGGTTCATCAGATGGCGCGTGTACGTCCGAAGATCATCCAGATCGACCCCCTCCTCGGGCGAGACGATGAAGCGGAAATGGTGCCGGTCGTCGGCGCAGCGCTCCTTGAACGCATCCAGATCGGCTTCATCGGCCTGCGGCCCATAGGCCCGGCCCGGCTCTCCATCGCGGCCTGCACCATCACGCTCGATGTAGCGCAGGTGCTTCGACAAAGATTGCGGGCTGACTTGGCGCTGGTTGACCAGCAAGGACTTGATGGTCACGCGGCGCGACAGCGGCGTCAACTTCGCACCCGCAAAGCGTGCCGCCGTATGCCCGCGCCCCAAGCGCGAGCCGGGCCGTTGGCCGGCGTGCTTTCCAGTGCTCCCGGTCGATGCCGGACGGCGCATCGCCGACTTGCCGCCGCTGGTCTTGCCGACCTGCTTGAGCACCTTGGAAACAAAGCCCTGGCCCCGGTTCTTCGGGACACCGGGGCGGATGCGGAAATCGTCATCGCGGTGGTCGCTCATGGCCGTCCCCTCGGAAAGCTGCGACGTGTCCCATCGTGCGAAGCACGCGGGCCGCCCTGTCTTGGCGCGGGCTTAGCGCCACACGCAGCACGGCGGCGAAGCCGCGCCGTGCTGCGCCACCCCCATGTGCAGACTGGCTTTCGACGCGGGCCGGTGCCGCGTCCTTTTGTCTTGCCTTCCGCCTTTGCCTCCCGCTTGCGCTCCCGGCAATGGCGGCCGGGTGGCGCTGCGCTGCTGGCAGCCAGCCCACCGGCGAACCCGGCCAGGGCCGCAGGCCGGGCGCGTTCAAGGCAAGACGCCTGCACAGTGGACGGCTGCGCCGTAGGCAGCGCGAAGTGCAATGCGAACGCATTTGCACTGCACGCGCGACGACACGGCAGCAGCCACCGGATGGACACGCCTGATGGCACGATGCAATGCACGTCTGCGTGCAGTGAATCGGCGGCCATCATGGGCGAGACTCCAGCCAGACCGGACGCGCAATGCCGATCACGGCGGATGCGCTGACCGGGCCGAAATAGCGGCTGTCGAACGACGCCGGATTGGTCCTGCTGAGCAGGAACAGTTCGCCGGGACGAAGCCGCCGGCATTGGCGCCAGGATGGCAGCGGCCGACCCAGGCGGTCGGCCCGCAGCACGGCGGCCGAAGGCACGCCGTCGATGCGAACGCTGCTGCCAGCGATGCACACCTCCTGCGGCGCGATCGCGCCCACGCGCTTGAGCAGCGGAACGCGCGTCGGCAGGTAGCCACGCTGCGCAGCCAGAGTGGCAGCCTCGGCCGGGAGCGGAACCAGCACGATGCTGCCTACGGACAACGGACGTGGCAGCGAGTCGGTCCGGTTGCTGGATGGATCGACGCGATACCAGCCGACCGGAACACTGTCGGACGGGTTGTAGATCAGGCGCGGCTTCGGCAGTCCAAAGGACGCCCAGGCCAGCGCAGCGAGGCCGCAGGCGGACAGCGCAGCCAGCACCAGGCGAGCGCGCAGGCGCGAGCGAGGATGCGACGCGGCTTCGGCGGAATGTACGGCGGTGGAATGAGCCGTCATGGCAACGCCCTCCCGGCCAGCCAGGCGGCGTGCCGCTCGGCGCTGTAGTCGGGTAGCGGCAAGCGTGCCGCGAGCCGGTTGCCCAGCGTGCGCCAATACGCAGGCGAAGCGGCAGCGGGCGCGATGCTCAGCGCCTCGATGGCGTCGATGCGCTCCAGCACGGCGCGCACCGCGCTGTCGCCCTCGGCGTGCAGCAACAGGCGTGCGCCGGGCTGCACGCCGGGAATGCGCTGCGCCGCATCCAAGGGCGTGCAAGCCTGCATCACCATGAGTTGCCAGCGGATCGTGCCGTAATCGTTGGACTGCCAGCGGATGCGGCAGAACATGGCGTCGGGCACGAATACGGCGCAGCTCCGCCAGCGGTCGTACCGAAGAGTGCGCGCCGGTTCGCCAAAGCGCAGATAGAGCTTGAAGCGATGCTCAAGGAAGGCCAGCGAAACCCGCGTCAGCGGCGTTGCGGCAGGCCGACCAGTGAGCGCAGCGAGCGACGGCGACAGTGCAGCCGTGGCCGCGTCAGCGGCAGGCGCAGCGGATGCGTTCATGGTGTGTTCTCCCTGCGGTGTTCTGGAAACTCCCTCTCCAGCAGTGCTCGCAGCAGGTCGGCCACCGTCACGCCCTGCGTGAAGGCCGATACCTTGATGCGCGAGCGCATGGCGGGCGTGATGTCGAGGGTCAGGCGAGCGGTATAGAGATCGCCTTTCTGGAGGTCTTCGGCGCTACCTTGGCGAATCCACGCCTCGGCGTGCGGATTCGCAGGCGGGCGCGCGCCGATGCCGACGCGCTTGCTGCGTGGTGCGGGCTTCGCTGTCATGACGGCCACCGCAGCAGTTCATCGACCAGCGCGGCGATCTCGCGTGCGGCGGCACTGTCGGGCGCCGTCTCGCGTGCGACCCGGCCGGCGGCCACGCTGTCGGCGAACACGATGCGCTGGCGCACTTCCGAGCGCAGTGCAGGAAGCGGCTGCTCGGCCAGCGCACCGCGTGCTTCGCGTCCGATCACCGTGGTGCTGACGCGCCGGTTGATGACGAAGGCTGCTGCTAGCTGCGGCCGGAACACCTGCGCCTCCCGAATCAGCGCCACCATCTCGGCGCTAGCCCAGAGGTCGTAGGGACTGGGCTGCACGGGGATAAGCACGCGCTCGGCCGCCAGCAACGCGGAGCGCGCCAAAGCGGCGATCCTGGGCGGCCCATCAATGACGACGTGATCGGCCCGTCTGGCGAATTCTGACGCTTCCTGATGCAGGGTTTCGCGTGCCAGGCCCACGGCGCTGAACAACCTTGGCAAGCCTTGCTGGCTTCGGCGCTGCGTCCAGTCCAGCGCGGAGCCTTGCGGATCGGCATCCAGCAGGATGACCGATTGCCCGCGCATCGCTAGCTCTCCGGCGATGTGGGTGGCGAGTGTGGTCTTGCCCACGCCACCTTTCTGGTTGAGCAAAGCGACGATCATGGCGCGGCCCTCCAAGCTGGAAAGCTGGGCGTTTGCTGCTGCGTTTGTGGCCGCGTGGTAGTTGTCCACCGCAGCGGCGCTTTCCTACTAAAAGTTAGAGAATCTAAGTTAGGAAAGTTAAGAGAGACCGAAACCGGCGCCGTTATTGGCTTTGCAGCCGATTTTGTTGCCTGATAGCACGAGGATTTGTTGCCTGATAGCACGATACCTCTGTTGCCTGATAGCACGAGTCCGTCCACAGGCTTTGCCGCAGTTATCCCCGTGCCGTCTGCAGCACGGGCCGGAACGTCAGCAGTGGCGAGGAAATGCCCGAGACATGCTCGATGCCCAACTGGTAGCCCGGCAAGGCTTGCCGCGCCACCAGCGCGCGCAGGTCGGCAGCGAAGTCGTAGTACCGCGCCACGCTGCCGGATTTGCGGTACAGGTGCTGGAAATCGAATTGCCAGCCGCCCGGCTGCTTGCCCCCGTGCTTCCTCACCAGCCGGTACAGCCATCGCTCGATGCCCCCCGTCAGCCGGAAATACGCCGGGTCGATGGTCAGCACCAGGGCGGCATCCATGACGCCAGCAAAGAACCAGTCCGGCAGGATCAGTTCGAGGCCCAGCGGCGTACCGCGAGCATCGGCCAGTTCCTTCCACTCGTTGATCCACGAGAAACGGTGCAGGCGCCTTCCCGTGGTCTCGCGGATGGACGTTGCCACTGTGGTCGATTGCAGCCGATCCAGCGCGGCCTTGAGGCGCTGATAGTCGCGCAGCGAGGTGCCGCGCCCGATGAAGCGCAGGATCTCGTAAGGCGTGGCCTGCATCAGCCGCGACGGGCGCAAGCCCGCATCGCGCGCTTCTACGATCTGGCTGGCGGCCCAGATCAGGATGTCGGCATCCCAAATCGTGGCGATGCCATGCTCTTGCGTGCCCTCCACGCGAATCGTGACGTTCGCTGCCCTGAAGTCGATCGGCGCTGTGCGCCGCGACTTCGCCAGCGAGAAGAACGGAAAGGCCATCAAGTCCTGGCTGTCGCGCGGCGCCATGTCGCCCGGCAAGGCGCGGAACAGGTCGAGCTGTTCGCGCTCCTGCGATGGTCGCTGCCGCGCTGGCAGCGAGGGGCTGGACATGGCGAAGGCCACCCGCGCGCCGGCGATCAGCGCGCACGGCTGTCCGCCGAGTGCTGCTCGGCGTACTCGGGATCGGACGTGCTCTCGAAGCTGCGTTCTGCGGCCCAGGCATCGAGGTCTGCCACGGCGTACATGACGCGCCGGCCGAACTTGCGAAAGCGCGGGCCGCCGCCGATCACGCGCTGTTTTTCCAGCGTGCGCGGCGACAAGCGGAGGTAGTCGGCGGCTTCGTCGTTGGTCAGGTAGCGTTGGGGCTGCGCAGCAGCGGTCGAGGGTGCGGCGGCAGGCCGCAGGGGAGCAGGACGCATGGTGAAAACCTCCATCGGTGTCAAAGCTCCGGCCACACAGCGCAACCGGATGGAGGCAGTCTCAGAAAACGAAGCTCTCTTGCTCAGGGTCGTTTTGCGTCCCCTGCAAAACGACCCTTCTCAAGCGGCGGCAGTTGTGCTAGGCGGCGGTAGCCGCCACGCATCAACGCCTCGCCGCGATGCACCAGGCGGCGCACCTTGGAGCGCAGGCCGCCGTCGCTATACCAATCGGCCACGGCATCCTCACCGAACAGCCCTTCGCCCACCTCGCGCAAGGACGCGCCCGTGAGGGTCGCGTCGAGCGCCTGCAAGGTGTGCAGTTCCAGCAGCGCGGCCGGCGTTGGTCTGGGCTTGGCATCGGCCAGAGCCGCATCGGGCGCATGGCTGCGCGCAAGCGCAGCAGCACCGTCGCGATGGGCATAGACCACGGCCATGCCGTCTTCCAGGCCAGGGGCCAGCACGAAGCGCAGGCAATGGCCTGGGCTGCGCGCGATCAGCGCCAGCCCCTTGCCGTCGTGGATCAGTTGCTTGTGGCCAGGGATGTGCCAGAACGCGAAAGCCACGGCATCGGGCGGCGGGTCTGCATCCGGGTAAAGCTGCGCCACGGCCGCATGGCCGGGCAGCCAGGCCGGTTGTGCGTCCCGCGCATCCAGGGCCGGGTCTTCCAGCAGGCGCAAGCCCCAGCGATGCGCGGCATCGGGGCGGCGCGCACGGCGCAGCCAGTCGAGCCGGTAATCGGGATGCCTGCGCAGGTACTCCCAGGCCAGTGCGAGGGCATCCAGACCCAGGACATAAAGGTAAGCGGCGGTGGGATACCAGTGCGCGAGATGATGAGGATCGACCATGACGCAAGCTCCTGTCGAAGATCAGGAACGTCGTCACGGGCGTTCAACACAGGGCTATCGCAGACGACCAATTGCCATCAGAATCGGGGCGAGCTGTAACATTGAGTGTCAAGACCGATTGGCTCCGGTGCATTGCGAAATTCGTCCGAATACGACGACCGCGCAATCCCAAAGCGTCACGCGGCACAGAACACCGTGCCGCAACCCGCATGAAAGATCGTGACTGTTTTAGTCACAGATGCACAGGTTTGATGCAAGAGTGCGGATTCAGACCGGTCAGGTCTGATGCCAGACTGAAATAGTCTCAATACGCCCTGTTTGGCCGTGGCGCGAACGGCTTAATCGACGATGGAACCGTTCTCCTGGGCCAGCCGCAGGTACTCCGACAGCGGGCGCACCGCCTGGAAATACCGATCCCGCATGACCGGCAGCTTGTTCGGGCCGACGATGGAGGCCAGATCGGACAGCTTCACGTGGCCCAGTTCGGGCATGCTGATTCCCAGGTCGATCAGGCCGTAGGCCGTGTCCCCATCGGCGGGATTGAGCGCGACCAGCAGCCAGGTGGCGTGCGCATCGGGCGTGAACAGCCGCACCACGGGCAGCGGGTCAACATCCTGACCTTCAGCGCGGGCTTGGCCGTGGGCCAGCAACTGCCTGCGCTCGTCCTCGGTGATGAGTTGATTCATGGTGGTGATCCCTTCGTCGGTGCACGAATCCGCCAAAGCGTGAAGGCGCCAAACCGCATCGGTGGAAGTCAGGAAAGACACGAATGTGGTTCTGCGGTTCTGCCGGAAGACACAGATGCGGATTTACTGATTTCCGCAAAAGCACAAAACGAGCCCTATAGATTGTAGTCCTATAGGACGCAATCGAATGTCATCTTAGGTTTAGGGAGAAACCTGAGGTGGAGGCAAAGCACTCATTAGCAACAGCATTGAAAACAGTCCGCAAGGCGCGCGGTCTGAGCCAGGAAGCATTTTCCGACGTCTCCAGCCGCACGTACATGAGTTCGCTGGAGCGCGACCTCAAAAGCCCGACCCTGAACAAGCTGGCCGAGCTGTGCGAGGTCATGCAGGTGCATCCCGTCACGCTGCTGGCGCTGGCCTACGCGGGCAAGAGCCCGCAGCGGGCCGAGCAGCTTCTGACTCAGGTGCGGCAGGAGTTGGAGGCGATGTTGAAGACAAGCGACGTATCGTAGCGCGCCTGGCCGATCCGGCACAGGCCGGTTCGGCGGTCTTGCAGGGGCGCCAAGCACAGCGCGGCGGGGATGGGTCTGGCGCCGATCCCCCGGAGGCAAGCGAAGCGCGCAGCGCCGCAGGCGCGAAGCCGCGGGAGGGATTGCAGCCGAATGGCCGTGACGGCGAAGACGGCACGGGGCGCAGCCCGAAAAGCCCGGTGGCGCATGGCGCCGACCCGCCCTGCATTTGCCTCTGCGAACTCAAGCTATGGTCTTGCCGAGAGGTCGAATCATCCCGAAACAGCTATTTGAAGGTCACACCTTCCTGGCTGTCGAAATGGCACAGCAGCACAACGCCCCGCCGCAGTGGGCGGGGCGCTGGCGGCCGTCAGGCCGCCAGGGGCTTGTTGCGCGACCAGATCAGCGAGTGCGTGCCGTCCTCTTCCTCGATCAGGCGGGCATAGACCGTTGCCGGGAACGAAGGATCGTCGAGGGTCACGGACACGTAGGGCCGCTCGGCCTTGCTGACTTTCTTCCACGCCGCGCCGATGTCGAAGCCCGCCGCCTGCACGCGGTAGTCGGGGGCGTGTTCGTTGTCCCCCTTGTCGTTGGGAACCAGCTTGGCCTTGACGTTGAGCGTCAGGGTACGCAGCGTGCCGGTGAAGCCGTCTTTGTCTGCGGTGAAGGTGCCGATATTGGCCATGATGAATCTCCTTACGGTTGAACAAGGTTCGCGCCCATCGCGTCCTTGTTGTGATCCGACCGGCGGGGGACGGGCGGGCTGCACCGCTTGCGGTCGCAACGCAGTGGAGAACCGGAAGGCGCAAAGAATTTGTCCCGCGAGGAATGCGCCGAACGCAGTGACAAAGCAGGGGAAATTGTTTTCGCCGCACGGTTGCAGCCACGAAGCCCGAGGCGCAGCCGCGCCCCCACCAGGATTCACAACAAGACAAGGACGCCTTGGGCCGAACCACATCCGAAAGGAGACATGGTCGGCTCGGCATTCCCGCACGAAGGCTTCTCCGGCTCGTGCCCTGATGCAGTCCAGGTCAACCGCCCAACGACAACCGAGAACGCCCCTGCCACACCCTGCGGTGCTGGTCTTGAGCCGTGGCGTGGAAGCTCCATAACGATGCCGGGCGGTGTGTCCGTGAACCATCCTTCGTGACGCGATGACAGAACCGCCAGCGTCGAGGACGGCACGCATTCGCACAACCTGCCGCAGCAAGCTATGGCGTGTTTGCCGCGCCCCGCCCATCGCGGCGGGGCGCGTGGCCGATCCGGCACAGCCGGTTCGGCTCTCTTGAAGGGGCGCCAAGCATCGCGCGGCGGGGATGGGCCGCAAGGTCGATCCCCTGAAGGCAAGCAAAGCGCGCAGCGCCGCAGGCGCGTAGGTGCGTAGGTGCGTGAGGGACTGGAGCCGAATGGCCGTGACGACAAAGGCGGCACGGGGCGTAGCCCGGAAAGCCCGGCGGCGCATTGCGCCGACACGCCCAGGCCGTTCAATGCGCCATCAAAGACAACCTACAGATGCGACTTGAGCCAGAACCACATTGCCGCTCCCATGGCCAGCCACAGAGGCACGATCAGCACGGCCCCGAATCGGCTTCGCGGTTTGGCACCTTCCGCCCGCATCCATTCATCGGCCAGAAGACGGCATGGCACCAGCACTTCGGACGGTAGCAACTTGACGGGGTCTGCTCACGAAACGGAAAAATCGTACGCTAAGGCATAGCCGGGCTTGCACCCCCCTGTAGCGACGCAATCAACGGGCAGGAAACATTTCCCTGCCGCAGATGGCAGGCGCGCACAAGTTCGGACAGCACCGACTCCATACGTGCCAAGTCGGCCATCTTCTCGCGTACGTCCTTAAGCTTGTGTTCCGCCAGTCTACTGGCTTGCTCACAGTGGGCGCCGTCGTCCAATCTGAGTAATTCGGCGATTTCATCCAGGCTAAAGCCCAACCGCTGGGCCGATTTCACAAACCGCACCCGCATCACATCCGCCTCGCCATAGCGACGAATGCTGCCGTAAGGCTTGTCCGGCTCCGGTAGCAGGCCCTTGCGCTGATAGAACCGGATGGTCTCCACGTTGACCCCGGCTGCCTTGGCGAAAACGCCAATGGTCAGATTCTCAAAAATAGTTTGCATATCGCTTGACTCCGTACATGACTACGGAAGTAAGGTTACGCTATCCATTCCAAACTCAAAAGGACAAACGCATGTCGGAACCACAGTACGGGCGCGGGGCGCTCGTCACCGGCGGGTTAGCCGCCATTCTTGCCTCGGCTTGCTGCCTGGGGCCGCTGGTTCTGATCGCCTTGGGGTTCAGCGGAGCATGGATCGGCAACCTGACGATCCTAGAACCCTATCGCCCCATCTTCATCGGCGTGGCGCTGGTGGCGCTTTTCTTCGCTTGGCGACGCATCTACCGCCCGGCGCAAGCCTGCAAACCAGGGGATGTGTGCGCGATTCCCCAGGTGCGAGCGACTTACAAGCTCATTTTCTGGGTCGTGGCTGCGCTGGTACTGGTCGCGCTCGGATTTCCCTACGTCATGCCATTTTTCTATTGACCACAGGAGTTCGCCATGAAAAAACTGTTTGCCTCCCTCGCCCTCGCTGCCGCTGTTGCACCCGTGTGGGCCGCTACCCAGACCGTCACGCTATCCGTACCGGGCATGACCTGCTCCACCTGCCCGATCACCGTCAAGAGGGCGATTTCCAAGGTCGAAGGCGTCAGTAAAGTTGACGTGACCTTCGAGAAACGCGAAGCGGTCGTCACCTTCGATGATGCCAAGACCAGCGTGCAGAAGCTGACTAAGGCCACCGAGGACGCGGGCTATCCGTCCAGCATCAAGCAGTGAGCGACTGCAAACGGCACCGCAGTACATCTGACGCCATTGTCTGGTGCCACAAACGGTAAAGGATCTATTGCATGACCCATCTAAAAATCACCGGCATGACCTGCGACTCGTGCGCAGTGCACGTCAAGGAAGCCTTGGAGAAGGTGCCTGGCGTGCAGTCTGCCGTTGTGTCCTACGCCAAGGGCGCGGCCCAGCTCGACCTTGACCTTGACCCCGGTACCGCATCAGACGCACTGACTGCCGTCGTGGCCGGACTCGGCTACAGGGCGACGCTCGCTGATACCTCATCGACGGACAACCGCACCGGACTGCACGACAAGGTACGCGGCTGGATGGGAACCGCCGATAAGGGCAGCGACGGCGAGCGCCAGTTGCATATCGCCGTCATCGGCAGCGGCGGCGCTGCAATGGCGGCGGCGCTGAAGGCCGTCGAGCAAGGCGCAAAGGTCACGCTGATCGAGCGCGGCACCATCGGCGGCACTTGCGTCAATGTCGGCTGCGTACCGTCCAAGATCATGATCCGCGCCGCCCACATCGCCCATTTACGCCGTGAAAGCCCGTTCGACGGCGGGGTCGCAGCAACTGTGCCTGCGATTGATCGCAGGAAGCTAGTGGCCCAACAGCAGGCCCGCGTCGATGAACTGCGCCACGCCAAGTACGAAGGCATCCTGGACGGCAACCCGGCCATCACTGTGCTGCACGGTGAAGCGCGTTTCAAGGACAACCAGAACCTTGTCGTCCGTTTGAACGATGGCGGCGAACACGTGGTGGCGTTCGACCAGTGCCTGCTCGCCACGGGTGCCAGCCCGGCCGTGCCGCCGATTCCAGGCTTGAAAGAGTCGCCCTACTGGACTTCGACCGAGGCCCTGGTCAGCGACGCTATTCCCGAACGCCTGGCCGTGATCGGATCGTCGGTAGTGGCGCTGGAACTGGCGCAAGCCTTCGCCCGGCTGGGCAGCCAGGTCACGATCCTGGCGCGCAGCACGCTGTTCTTCCGCGAGGACCCTGCCATCGGCGAGGCCATTACGGCCGCCTTCCGTGCCGAAGGAATCAAGGTACTGGAACACACGCAAGCCAGCCAAATCGCCCATGTGGACGGCGAATTCGTACTGACCACGGGACACGGTGAACTGCGTGCCGACAAGCTGCTGGTCGCTACCGGCCGGACGCCAAACACGCGCAGCCTGGCATTGGAAGCGGCGGGGGTAGCCGTCAATGCGCAAGGGGCCATCGTCATCGACAAAGGCATGCACACCAGTACGCCACACATTTATGCCGCTGGCGACTGCACTGACCAGCCGCAATTCGTCTATGTGGCAGCGGCCGCCGGTACCCGTGCGGCGATCAATATGACAGGCGGGGATGCTGCCATCAATCTGACCGCGATGCCGGCGGTGGTGTTCACCGACCCGCAGGTCGCCACCGTGGGCTACAGCGAGGCAGAAGCGCATCACGACGGGATCGAGACCGACAGCCGCACCTTGACCTTGGACAACGTGCCGCGTGCGCTTGCCAACTTCGACACACGCGGCTTTATCAAGCTGGTCATCGAGGAAGGTAGCGGACGGCTCATCGGCGTACAGGCGGTGGCCCCGGAAGCGGGCGAGCTGATCCAGACGGCGGTGCTCGCCATCCGCAACCGCATGACGGTGCAGGAACTGGCTGACCAGTTATTCCCCTACCTGACGATGGTCGAAGGACTGAAGCTCGCGGCGCAAACCTTCAGCAAGGACGTGAAGCAGCTTTCGTGCTGCGCCGGGTGAAGAAAAGGAGGTGTTCAATGAACACCTCCTCGGCATGTCAATCATCGTGCTAGATTGGCACGATAAGGCTTAGCGTACGATTTTTTCCGTTTCGTGAGCTGACCCCTTGACGGTCAACCAGATCAGCACAGGCAACAGAATCACATCATCCACATAGCCCAGCACCGGGATGAAATCTGGAATCAGATCGATGGGACTCAGGGCATAGGCCACCACGAACAGCCCCAGCGCCTTGGCATACCAAGGCGTGCGGGGATGCTTGCCCGCAAACCACAGCGTCACGCCATCGCGCTTGATGCGCTTGGCCCAGGTTTTCAAGGTAGTGCCGATGTTCATGCGGTCCCGCGCTGCACTTCGACCGTGACATGCGACAGCTCATGGATATGCGCGAGCAGCGCCTTGTAATGCGCAGGCTCCCGGGGTTCCCGAGCCATCAGCGAGACGATGGCCGCGAAATGACCAGGGCCGACCTGCCAGACGTGCAGATCCGTGACCTGGCTTCCCGTGGGCGCCATCGCCTCCCGGATCTCTTGCCGCACATCCTGCCCCTCGGCTGCGGCATCGAGCAACACGCTGCCGGAGTCCCGGATCAGCCCCCATGACCAGCGAGCGATCACCAGCGCGCCGACCACGCCCATGGCGGGATCGGCCCACAGCCAGCCATAGCTGCGGCCGACCAACAGCGCGACGATGGCCAGCACGGAAGTCAGAGCATCAGCCAGCACATGCAGATAGGCGGCGCGCAGGTTGTTGTCGCGGCCCTTGCCGGGCGCATGATGCTCATCGTTGCTGTGGTGATGCTCGTGGCCATGATGGTGATGATGCGCATGGTCGTCCTTCAGCAGCCAGGCACAGACCAGATTGACGCCCAGCCCCACGACAGCCACGGCGATCGCCTGGTTGAAGTCGATATGGATGGGTTGGGTGAGCCGCACCAGGCTTTCCCAGCCGATCAGCAAGGCAATCAAGGCCAGAACGATCGCGCTGGCAAAGCCAGCCAGATCGCCGAGCTTGCCCGTACCGAAGGTAAAGCGCGGATTGCCCGCATGCCGGCGCGCAAAGCGATAAGCCAGCACCGCGATCAGCATTGCGCCGGCATGGGTGGACATATGCCAGCCGTCGGCCACCAGCGCCATCGAGCCATAGAGGGTGCCGGCAACGATTTCCACCAGCATCATGCTGGCCGTGAGCGCGATCACCAGCCACACCTTGCGTTCATTGCGCTGGTGGTTGCTGCCGAGAAAGAAGTGATCGTGGCCGGTGGCCGAAGGGTTGTAGGTCGTCATCAGGGTGTTCCTGGTATTTGGAGAAAGCGGCCAGAGGGGGCGCGGGTTTATTTCATGTAGGCGCGGATGACCTCGATCATGTCCTCGCCGCCCTGGTCGCGCTCCTTGTCGGTTTCGGCCGCCAGGACGTGCTCGCGCAGATGGTCTTCCATCACCTCAGCCGTCAGTCCGCTGACTGCGCCACGCACGGATGCGATCTGGCGCAGCACCTCGACACATGCCGACTCTGAATCCAAAGCGCGTTCGATGCCTTCCAACTGCCCCTTGATACGGCGGACACGGGCGATCAGTTTGTCTTTCTGGCGGGAAGTATGGGACATGGCGGCAAACAATCAATATAGCCTAGGGGACTATATTATATTAAACTCACCAAGACCAACCGTCTGAGTGCAACGCGCGTCCGAGTGCCGCCAAGCAGGCGCTTTTGAGGCAACATGGCATCGTGTGATGCCGCATGGCGCTCCATCCGGGGCAGCATGTTCCCGGTGCTGGCACCGGCCAGCGCCCGAAGGCATCGCGTACCACAGCGATGCCGTTAACGCCGCCGCCTGAGCCCAGCGAAGGCGGCGGCGTTCTGATGGGGCTGTTTGCCTTCAACACCGGGCGCGGCCATCGCCGCGCCCGGATTTTTGACCCCACCGGCCCCAGGTCGAATGAACTGGGGCCGGTGCTGATTGCGGCTATTCCTTCGTCTCGACGATCCACCACACGGTACGCGGCAGGGCGCGGCCCGTGATGGGGTGAATGTCCGTGAGGTCGGCGTGGGCCGTCCAGCCCGAGGGCGGACGGTAGCCACGCACGTCACCATCGCCGTGCCAGCGGCGGGCGCGCACCGTGCCGGGTGCATAGATCGCCGCCATGCGCGGGCGGGTTTTGTGGTGCGGATCATGAGCGGTTCTCCTTGAAAGCGAAGCGCCTCGGTCGAAGTCGGGGCGCTTGCCTTCGGCGCAGATCAAGCGGCCAATGCCTCGGCGGGTTCAGCCGCCACGGTGGCGGTTTCTTTCGCGCCGTCCTGCTCCGCATCCTGCGGGCCTCCCTCGGGCGCATCCTCCTGTGTGCCTTCGGCCTTGAAGAAGGCGGGCATCCAGCCCGTGCCATCGGCCAGCCGTTCGGCTTCGCTGGCAATGTCGGCCTTCTTGAGCTTCGCCAGCTGGTTGACGTGCTCCGGCGCAAACTCGCCCATGGCTTGCAGGATCGCAGTCTTTGGCACATGCCGAAAATATCCCTCGGCGCTCGGCTGCCACCATGCGGCCATGTCCAGTTCCACTGCCTGCGCCAATTCCGCGCCGGGTTGCTGCCGCGTGGCGCGGGGCGTCACCACGTCGACCGTGGAGGCCACGCAGACCGCCAGCAGCTTGATCAGTTCGCCTTGCTCCATCGCCAGCAGCGCGGCGAGCAGTTCAGCGCTGTCCTCGGGCAACTTGCCGTCCCATGCCTGCTGCACCTCGCGCAGCGCCACAGCGGCGGGCGATACCGGCCAGTCCGGGGCCATGCCTTCCAGCCGGTCTTGCACGGTCAAGCGCACGCCCAGCGGTAGATCGTGCCCGTAGTGGCGTTCCTGCAAGACGGTTTGCACCATGCCATGCACCAGCGCGGCCAATGCCACCTGCGGATGCCGGGCGACTTCGATTTGCAGCGCGGCGGTGCGGTGGGCGCTCAGGCGCTGGGCCAGCCGGTCGGAAATGGGTGCGGCCGTGGGTACTTCGTCGGCGTCCTCGCCTTCTTCATTGTTCGTGCCATCCACGCCGTTGAAGCCTTGGCGCAGCCGTTCCAGCATGCGAAGGGCTTTCGCTTCCGCTTCGCGCAGCAACCCGCGATGAATCACGGCCTGCCCGTTGCGGTCGATGGTGACAATGGCACCGGCTGCGGCCTTCACATTCGCGCCGTACCCCTGCAAGCCATCTTCCAGCGCCTGCAATTGCTCGCCCAGGGCTTCGCCTTCCGCCTGCAAGGCTTCGGCTTTGTTCTCGTCCTCGGCATCCATCGCGGAATCAAGGGCTTCGGCTACCTCCCGCATCTTGGCTTGCAGCTTCTCGATGCGCAGGGCTTCGCGCTTGCCTGGCGCGCGCCGTTCCCTCGGGGCACGCTGGAAGGTTTGCAGGTCGGCATAGGTGGCGGCGGGTGCAACATCCACCCAGGCCCATCCCTCGGCCTTCACCTCGGCGGCGAAGCCCACCAACTTGTCTTGCGCCAGCCGCTCCAGCAAGGCCGCATCGTTGAGGTACACGCCCGTATCATCTTCCGCGAACAAGTCACGGCGCACGCCACCGCCTGCGGCTTCGTAGGCGTCCAGCCCGACGAATCGCACCAGCGGATGCCGGTAGGCATCAATCTCGCGCTCGGTGAGGCGTTCGCGCAGCGCGGACGGACTGCGCTGCCACTGCGGCGCATCGTAGAACGCGCTCTCCTGTGCGGCGTGGTCATCAGTGATGGAAAGTGCCATGAGTTGGTCGAGCGTGACGGCATCGGCCCGGTAGTCGGCCATCAAGCGCGGCGAAACATTCGCCAGCTTCAAGCGGCGCTGCACCACCAACGGTGTGACGGAAAAATCCGCTGCAATGTCTTCGATGGGCCGGCCTTCGGCCACCAGCGCCGCGAAGGCTTCGAACTGGTCGGCTGGGTGCATGGCTTCGCGCTGCACGTTCTCGGTGAGGCTGGCGGTGCGGGCCGTGCCATCGGCCACCAGTAGGCAAGGCACCTCCCAATCCTTGGCGATGCGGTGTTTCTTTGCCAGCAGCTTGAGGGCGGCGAGGCGGCGGCCACCGGCCACCACTTCGTAATGCTCGCCATCGCTGGCGGGAATCACGATCAGGTTTTGCAGCAGGCCGACGCGCTGGATGGACGCGGCCAGTTCAGGGATGGACATGCGTGGGGTCTTGCGCACGTTGCGGCCCGTGGGGCGCAGCAGCAGCCGCGACAGCGGTACCAGAATCATGTGCTTGCTCGGGTCGGCGGCTTGCAGCGGGACAGCGGCGGCGGTATTGACGGCGCGGGCTTCGGTTTGGGTAGCGGCGTTCATGGTGTATCTCCAATCAGATGAAACAGACAGGGAATGGAGGGGAAACCGCCCCTCCGGCGGGGGAAAGATTCAGGCTTTGAGGGCGCGCATGCCATCGGCCAGCAGCCACAGGGCGCGGTTCAGGCGAATGTCGGAATCAATGCCCTGCACGGGCCGGGTGCTCTGGCGGCGTCCGTTGGCGCTGCGCCCGGACAGGCCGCCTTTGGTCAGGTTCTCTTGCGTGCGGTTGAACACGCTCCATAAGTCGGGGCGGCGGTCGTCGAACCGGCGCGGCATCAGGATTTGGTTTTCCGTGATGGGCGCGGGCTTGTCGGGGTCGTCGTACTTGAGGGCCAGCGCGGCGCGGGCGAACACTTCGGATTCGCCATCGTCCAAGGTGATGCCGCGCATGAGGTCGCGGGATTCCTTGACCCGCTCGAAGCCGCTCAATACCTCGTATGCGCCTTCGATGACCTGTCCGGCCACGTTGCCTTTGTGGGGTACGCGCACATCGGCCACGGTGTCACCGCACACCAGCCCATTGCTGCACACGAAACGGAACATTCCGGCCAGCATCTGATAGCTGCTGGTGCCGTCATGTGAGTTCAGCAGCACGATTTCGTTGGCTTCCGCGCCGTTGATCTGGCTTGCATGGCGTAGGCGCAGCAGGTGTTTGGTGTGCTCGCGCTTGCTTTCATCGCGCACGCGGGTCTGCGTCACCATGAAGGGCTGAAACCCTTCCTTGCGAAGCTCGGTCAGCACCGCCGCCGTGGGGATGTAGCTGTACCGCTCGGAACGGCTTTGGTGCGGGGCGTCCGCAAAGATGGACGGGGCCACCCTGCGAATCTGGTCATCGGACAGCGGGGAGTCGCTGCGCAATGCCGGGGAATGGGAAGCGAAACGGGATGCGAGTTGCATGGTCTTTCTCCAAGAGTTGCTGCTGTGGTTTCAAAGCTGACCGGATTCCAAGATTCGGAGCCCGTTGTGGCTTTGGTTGGTTCGGCGCAGAGACCTGGGCCGGTCCCTGTTTGCCGCCGTCTTTCCTGAGTTCATCGCCCGCGAAAAACCGGGCCAGCGAGGGACCGGCCGTCAAGGAAGAAGCGCAGGGTTGGTGCGGCCCGCAGCCGAAGGCGAGGACTCGGCCCTGCGCGCCTTGACGGCCGGGCACCGCGGGCTACGGTCGCGGGAGAAAGCGATGGACTTGGGGAAAGACGAGAAGCGGCCGATGGGCCAGGGGATGCGCTGAAACCAACGCCGCGCGGCGAGCGCCCCTGCGTGCCGAAGGCACGCCTGGATGGATGGCTGTTGGCCGATCAGGCATGGCCTGTTCGACTGCATTGCAGGGGCGCCAAACGCAGTGCGGCGGGGATGGGCTGGAAAGCCGATCCCCTGGAGGGCAAGCGAAGCGCGCAGGCGTCAGCCGACCGCAGGGAGGGAACGATGGAAGCCCGGAAGGGGCGAGACGCGCAGCGGCTCGATGCCAAGCACGACAGCGCGGCCCGGCATCGCCGGGAGATGCACAGAACCAAATTCACCGCAATTTCTGGTTTATTGCCAACCCTCAGTGCAACACTTGGCTGCGTCGATAAGTGTGAAATATATATTTCATATTATGTAGCGTATGATTCTTTGAATGTGGTCCATCCTGATCGTCACGCTCCCCACCCAGCCCAACGCCGTGCGCCTGCGCATCTGGCGAGCTCTCAAGACGTTGGGCTGCGCGGCGCTACGCGATGGCGCCTACCTGCTGCCCGATGAACACGCGTCGGCGCTGGAATCCCTTGCCGCCGAGGTTCGAGAGCACGGCGGCACGGCCTCTGTCCTGACCCTGTCGCCGCGCGACGAAACCCAGCGCGCCGAGGTGCTCGCCCAGTTCGACCGGACCGAGGCCTACGCGCAGTGGCGCGATACCGCCACAACGCTCCAGGCCGAATTCGAGAGGCTTGGCGAAACCGAGGCACGGCGCCGCCTGCGCGGCGTGGCGGATGCCCTGCAGACGCTGCGACGCATCGACTACTACGCAGGCCCCGCCGCGCAGCAGGCGGAATCAGACCTTCTGTCGCTGCGGCGCGCTTTTGACAATCAGTTCTCCAAGGGCGAGCCACAGCCTCGCGCCGACGATGGCATCGAGCGGCTCGACCCCGCCATGTTCAAAGGCAAGGTCTGGGCCACCCGGGCACGGCCCTGGGTGGACCGGTTGGCCTGCGCCTGGCTGGTCCGGCGCTTCATCGATCCCAAGGCCAAATTCAGTTGGCTGAGCGATGCCAAGAAGGCGCCGCGCGGCGTCATCGGCTTCGACTACGACGGCGCACGTTTCACCCACGTCGGCGCACGGGTGACCTTCGAGGTGATGGCCGCGAGCTTCGGCCTGGACACCGATCCGAAGCTGCAGCGCATCGCCGGGGCGGTGCACTACCTCGATGTCGGTGGCATTCCCGTGGCCGAAGCGGCTGGGCTGGAAGCCGTGCTAGGTGGCCTGCGCGAAGTGCATGCCGACGACGATCGACTGATCCTCGCCGCATCAGCGGTATTCGATGCGCTCTATGCAGCGCCAGGAGCCTCTTCATGAGTGCCGTTCTTCAGCACCCGCAGCAGCAGGATGCTGCGCCTGAGTCCGTGAGTTTTCGCGAGGCTTTCTGGTTCTGGATCAAGCTCGGCTTCATCAGCTTTGGCGGCCCCGCCGGGCAGATCGCGATCATGCACACCGAGCTGGTGGAGCGCCGCCGCTGGATCAGCGAGCAACGCTTTCTGCACGCGCTGAACTACTGCATGCTGCTGCCCGGCCCCGAGGCGCAGCAGCTGGCCACCTACATCGGCTGGCTGCTGCATCGCACCTGGGGCGGCATCGTGGCCGGTGCCTTGTTCGTGCTGCCCTCGCTGTTCATCCTGATGGCGCTGTCATGGGTGTACCTGCGCTTTGGCGATGTGCCGGTGGTGGCGGGCATCTTCTATGGCATCAAGCCCGCCGTGACGGCGTTGGTGCTGCATGCCGCGCACCGCATCGGCAGCCGCGCGCTCAAGAACGGCTGGATGTGGGGCATCGCGGCGTTGGCCTTCGTTGCGATCTTCGCCTTCGACACACCCTTCCCGGTGATCGTCCTGGCCGCAGCGTTGATCGGCCACTTCGGTGCACGTTGGTCGCCAGGCGTGTTCGCACTTGGCGGCGGCCATGGCGCCGCCAAACAAAGCTATGGCCCGGCCCTTATCGATGACGACACGCCGACGCCGGCACACGCGCGCTTTTCGCGCAGTCACCTAGCGAAGATTCTCGCCACGGGGTTGGGGCTGTGGGCACTCGCGATGGGTTTGCTCGTCGCGGTACAGGGAGTGGACGGCACGCTGACCCAGATGGGCTGGTTCTTCACCAAGGCCGCGCTGTTGACCTTCGGTGGCGCCTACGCGGTGCTGCCCTACGTGTACCAGGGCGCGGTGGAACACCACCAGTGGCTCTCGGGTGCGCAGATGATCGATGGCCTGGCCTTGGGCGAAACCACCCCGGGGCCGCTGATCATGGTGGTGGCCTTCGTGGGCTTCGTCGGCGGCTGGCTCAAGCAGGTGCTGGGGCCTGACGCCTTGTTCCTTGGCGGTGCATTGGCTGCCGCCGTGGTGACCTTCTTTACCTTCCTGCCATCCTTCGTGTTCATCCTGGCGGGTGGCCCGGCCATTGAGGCCACGCACGGCAAGCTCGGCTTCACCGCACCGCTGTCGGCGATCACGGCGGCCGTCGTGGGCGTCATTCTCAACCTAGCGCAGTTCTTTGCGTATCACGTGTTGTGGCCCCAGGGCTTCAGCGGCACCTTCGACTGGATGTCGGCCCTGATCGCACTGGGCGCGGCGGTGGCGCTGTTTCTATTCAAGCTGGGCGTGATGCCGCTGCTGGGTGCGTGCGCCGTCATCGGCCTGGCGGTCACCTTGCTGCGTCCGCTGATGGCTTGAAAGCAACCTGAAGGAGTATCGCTATGAAATGGGTCACCCGCGAACGTCCGAAGATCGACCGCATTGCCTGCCCCTGGTTGATCCTGCGGTTCATCGACCGCGACGCAGAGTTCCTCTATGTGCCAGCATCGGACGTGCTGGACGTGGCGGCCGAGACCGGTGCCACGCCCTACGACGTCCCCGGCGTAGAGATGAGCCACGTCCGCGAGCTGTGCAGCTTCGATGCCTTCCTGGCGAAGTTCTGCCTCGACGATCCGGCCCTCACTCAGCTGGCCGACATCGTGCGCGGCGCCGACACCTCGCGTCTGGATCTCGCGCCGCAGTCGGCCGGTCTCTACGCGATCTCGCTCGGCCTGTCGCGTGTGTTTTCGGACGACCACGAGATGCTGCGCCACGGCCTGGTGATGTACGACGCGCTCTTTGCCTGGTGCCGAGAAGGCCAAGCCGAGACGCACAACTGGCCGCCGCAGATGACCCTCTGACGTGAGGCTATTTACAGGCAGTTCTTTGGCGGACCGTGCGCGCGGGCACCTTGCAGGGGTCGCCGCTTCAGTGATCCTGGCGATCGGTGCAGCCGCCCTGATAGGCTGGCTGGTCACGGAAATCTACGTGGCGACCGTGACGCGCGACTGAGCGCGCACCGACGCCCGCCCCGCGCCTTGATAGGGCACGATCAAGGCTGGGCTGATTGAGCGTCAGTGCTCGTGTCGATGGTGCGTGTCGGGTACATGCGGATGCATGTGGCGCAGCAGTTCATGCACATGCTCATGAAAAAACAGCAAAGGGCCGTCGGCCCCTTGCGTCACAGCAGCCCGCGCTCGGCGAAGCTCATCACGTCGTTGCCCGCGACGATCAGGTGATCCAGCACCCGGACATCTACCAGACTCAGCGCTGTCTTCAGCGTGGAGGTGAGCACCTCGTCGGCCCGCGACGGCTCCGCGACGCCCGAGGGATGGTTATGGCAAAAAATCGCCGCTGCGGCATTGAGCGCCAGCGACTCTTTGACAACCTCGCGCGGATAGACAGATGCTTGATTCACCGTGCCCCGGAACAACTCGACATATTCGATCAGGCGGTTCTGCGCATCGAGCATCAGCACCGCGAACACCTCGTGCTCCAGCGCACCCAGCTTGACCCGCAGGAAGTCCCGCACCGCCTGTGGCGAAGTCAGCACCTCACGCCCGCGCAGTTGCGCACCCAGCAGCCGCTGTGCGGCCTGCAGCACCTCGTCGGCGTTCGCCGGACGGTACTCACCCGCGACATCGCGAACGAGAAGGGACGATTCGATGGAAAGAGAAAGCTGCGGCATGGTCTGCTCCGGTCTGTAGCGGGCGGAATTGCCCGAGACCGGCCCCAACACGCTGCAGCGCAGGTGTCAGGGTTCGCAGACGGCCGCGAGGACGCAAGCGCATGCAATGCGCGAAGACCTTGACAGCGAGAACAGCGTGGTACGTTGAAGGGAACAGCAAGTCAACCCCACCACTTCACTGCACTATCCCAGGGCAAGCCCAGCGCGCAGGCCGTGAACGAAGAGAAGGCCGGAGGCGTCAGAGATCAAAGCCGAACGGCCGCGACTCGACACGAGGCGTGGGGCAACGCCCGCGAGCCCGACGGCGCTATCGCGCCGGGACGCCATAATGTTTCTGTTTGCAACAGAGAATGTTGCTGTGAATAAACCCGGCGTTCAGATGCTGAGTCAGCCCGAGAGGGAAAGCGAAAGCGACAGCGAAAAATGGAGGAGACCCAATGTCGATACTGCAGGAAATACTGGGCTGGACCCAAGGACTGTCCCCATGGCAAAGCGACGCCGTGGCACGCTTGCTGGCCAAACCGACGCTGACGACCGAAGACCTGGATGATCTGTACGCGTTGCTCAAGGTGGCACATGGCATTTCCGATCCGAAGGACCGTAAGCCCAAACCCCTCACGGCCGACCAGATTCCTGCGCCGGTCAAGGTGACGACGCACGTCGAACTGCGGGCCATGAAGAACCTGCGGCACGTCAATGCGATTGCCGAGAACCAGCACCTGCCGTTCAGTGCTGCCGGAATGACGGTCATTTACGGCGACAACGGCTCGGGCAAATCGGGATATTCGCGCGTGCTCAAGCGCGCTTGCCGCGCCCGAGATCAGATGGAGGCGATCCACCCGAACGCCCACCTCCCCACAGGCAAGGCCGGAATGGCCGAAGCCGCCTTCGAGATCGCAGTGGATGGCGTCGCGCAGGATGTGCAATGGACTCACGGAAAGGCGGCTCCCGCCGCGCTGTCATCGTTCGCGATCTTCGACTCGCGCTGCGCGCGGGCCTATCTCGACAGTGAGGACGACTTTTCCTATGTGCCCTATGGGCTCGATGTTTTCGAGGGACTGGCGAAGGTCTGCAAGCAGTTGAAGACCTTGATCGAGACGGAGCATGCGCAGTCCGCCGCCGACCTCACGGCGTTCGCCCCGCTGCAGGGCGATACGCTCGTCGGCAAGCTGATCACATCACTGTCCGCCAAGACAACCAACGCCCAGATCGATGCGCTGGCCACGCTGACGCCCGAGGAACTGGCCCAGCATGGGGTGCTGGACAAGGGTTTGAAAGAGAACAACCCCAAGGAAAAAGCCACTCAATTGTGCCTGCGCGCCCGCCGTGTCGCCGCCATCGCGGCGAACGCCACCAACAAGGGCGCGCTGGTGGATCAGGCCGTGGTCGCCAAACTGCGGGGTCTGGCGGACGCCTATCGGACGGCCCAAGTTTCGGCCGCGTTGGCGGCCAAGCAATTTAAGGAGGGCGAGAACCTGCTGCCGGGCACCGGAGGCGAGGCATGGCGCGAGTTGTTCGATGCCGCCCGCAAATTCGCGGCCGAATCCCACCCGGACAAGGCATTCCCCGAACTGGGCGTGGATGCGCCTTGTCCTCTGTGCCAGCAGCCTCTCGCCGAAGGTGCCGCCCGCTTGCAACGCTTCGAGGCCTTCATCCAGCAGGAAGCGGAGAAAACCTCCCAAGCGCGCCGCGTCGCCCTGTACGCCGAGTACAAGCCCTTCATTGCGCACAACTTGGCGTTGAATCTCGACGAGGTGACCCATGGCGAGATCGAGGTCCTGGACACCCAACTCGCTGCAGATGCCAAAGCGTTCGAGCCGGCCCTGGCCGCTCGTCAGGGAGCCATCAAGGCTGCGGTGATCTCACACCAGTGGGACGGCATCGATCAGGCCTTGGTGAGTCCGGCGGCGCGACTGCAGGCACTGGCCAACAAGCTCAACGCCGAGGCCGAGACTCTGGAGAAGGCATCGGATGAAAAGGCTCGGGCCGCGCTGCAAAAGCAGTTTGGCGAACTCGATGCGCGCGTGCGCCTGAGCCAAGTGAAAGACGCAGTCGTCACAGCCGTGACCCGGCTTGGCCACCAGGCCAAGCTTGCGAAGTGCCTGTCGGCCGTCAAGACCAACGCCATTTCGCTGAAAGCAGCGGAGTTGGCCGAAAAGGTCGTTTCCAAGGAATTGGCCGAAGCGCTCAACCGCGAATTCAAGGCGCTGGGCGTCGGTACGCTGCGCGTGTCGCTGCAAAGCCGCTCCGACAGAGGCAAGGCCTTGCACAAGCTGAAGCTGGAACTTCCGCAGAGCCGCAGTCCTGGCGATATCCTGAGCGAGGGCGAGCAGCGCGCCGTCGCCATCGGCTCCTTCCTCGCCGAAGTCGGGTTGAGTGGCAGCAAGGGCGGCATCGTGTTCGACGACCCCGTGTCGTCGCTCGACCATCGGCGCCGCGAACGCGTGGCGAAACGCCTGGCCGCCGAGGCGGCGCAGCGCCAGGTCATCGTGTTCACCCATGACATCTATTTTCTGGGCCTGCTGGCGGAAGAGACCAAGCAGGCCGGCGTGGCGATTACCACGCAGAGCTTGACCCGGCGCGCCGAGGGTTTCGGGATTGCCGATCCAGACCTGCCGTTTGAGGGCAAGAACGCGAGCAAGCGGATCGGTGCCTTGAAGGCCCAGCACCAGTCCATAGCCAAACTGCACAAGGATGGCGAAGAGCAAGAGCATCGAAAACAGACCGTCGATGCCTACTTCCGATTGCGCATGACTTGGGAGCGTGCCGTCGAGGAAGTGCTGCTGCGCGAGGTCATCCTGCGCTTCCGCAAGGGGGTGGAAACGCAGCGGCTCGCCGGCGTCAGTGTCGAAGACGATGACTATGCCCAAGTGAATGCCGGGATGACCAAGTGCTCGAACTACGCACATGACAAGGCGCTGATAGGCGGCGTCGCCGTTCCCGAGCCGGACGAGTTGCTCGCCGACATCCTGGCGTTGGAGGCATGGCGCGCCCAGATCGACAAGCGCAGCGGGGAGACGTCCAAGAAGCGCAGGGCGGGGCCAGTCGTCGCAGTGCCAGCGGCAGTCGCTGCGCCTTGAGGTACCCTCATCCTCTGAGGACACGGGGAGCCGCTACAACGCCGCGGTATTCGCTTTCAGCGTGCGATCCAGCTTGCGGTGAATGAGTGATACCAGCGTCAGGATGTCTAGAGCATCCTGTTCGGACATCGGCCAGTTTGTCTTGGGGGCATGGGCGAGTGGATTGCGCACGGCGCCGAAGAGGCCCACCAGCAGATGGGCGAAGCCTTTCTGCTCGCTCCTTTCGGACTCGGTGACCAGTGAGCCAAGAACCAGGATCGGGTTTTGCGTCGAAAACGCCCGGTTCACTAACTCGGCGCCATCCATGGTCAGGCCCGACATGGAGCGGATGCGCTCGGCGACGCCTTTGGTTGACTCGAAGACGGCATGGAAGTAGTTTTCATCCAGCAGTTCGGCGCGGCAGTAGTTGAGCACTTCGGCATGGACGTTGCGGTTTTCCAGCGCTGCTTTCAGCCGACCGGCGCGGGCACGCGCTGCGTCCAGGATCGTGGCCTTGTCGGCATAGCCCACACGGCCATCATCGCGCACGAAGAAACCCGAGAAGGCAAGCACCACGTTCAGCTCATCGCGCCGCCATCGGAAAGCGCCCGGGTCGCGCGCGTAGTTGACTGGGTTCATGGCAAGGTTGATCAGCAAGATCAAGTGATTGCCGATTTGGTGCTGGTTTTGTGCTTCCGCGAGCGCGTTGAAAAGGCGCTTCCACTTGGTGATGCCAGGCGACACATCGGCGATTTTGATTTCCTGCAGCAGTCGCTCGATCTGCGCGCCCGTCAGACCTCGTTCGGTGTCTGCAAGCACCCGGCAAGCTGCCTCCATGTGCTGCGAACTAAAGGGATTGATGTGAGCCACGGAGTGAATTCACCAAGCGCCTGAAACCGCGCTGTTGTTCAATTTGATCCGAGTCACTTCCCCCAAGTCGTTTTGCATCCGCAACTCGGGAAGAATCGATTTCGGTGGTCTCCGGTACCAGTGCAGGCAGACGTTGACGAGATCTGCCCCGGCAGGCTTCTTCAGAAACGATTGCCGGAGGTTGACGGTCAGTTCGGGATTTGGCACCAGGTGGAAATCACCTTCTTGATCCAGATGCTCATGGCTGGGAGCCATGTCGGCCCACTTCTTCTGAAACATGCGCCGCGGTGCAATGAACGGGTGGCCGGCGGACGTACAGGCTTCCGGGAACATCGGCGCCATGAAATCGATCACATATTCATCGCACTGTATCCACGCGTGAAACGACGTGTCCGAGCTTTGAACCTGTCCTTCTGTCAATGTGGCGAAAGAGATGACATTCCGCTGTTGTTCGTTGACGAGGAAGAGTGCAGCACCGGCGAGCTGCACGGCATCCTTCTTGTAGAACTCGCGCAGGATGGCAGCGCCCGCGATGCTGAAGAACATGCAAGCGTGGGCTGTATGCGCATCGACGCTGTCCAGGACTGACCTGATGACCGCATGAATGCGCAGATAGTCGAGCAGCGGGATAAGTGGTTTGGTCTTCATTGGATTTGTTTTTTGCGGGGAGCGCCGACGTGACTAGGCTACGACCGTGGCCGGCAACGATACGGCTTTGACGCTTGGGCGCGCAACGGCTCTCGCAGAACGAGTGCGGGTGTGGCGCGGCTTGGATTCGGTCGTGTTCGTGGGATTCAAGGGAGCGGCTGAGCCGCATTCATGTTCGGTGGGGACGCATTCCCTGCGCAGTTGGTCCAGACGGTTCGCCCATTGTTGAAGCATCGCGCGCCGCTCATCTTGGTAGGCGTGGCGGTTGTAGGCCGCACGCACGGCATTCGCTGGCACGTGCGCGAGGCAGTGTTCGATCACGTCGATGTTGCCGCCGAGGCTGTTGAAGTGGGTGCTGAACGACGCTCGCATGCCGTGCGGCGTTCCTTCCCCGCTGAAGCCCAGTCGCTCCATCAAGGCGTTCAGGCTGCGATTGGCCATTGGCCGACGCGGGTCCACGCGGTTGGGGAACAGGTGTTCCCTGTTTGCGGGCACAAGCTCCCGCAAACGTGTGAGCAGCGCAACTGCCTGTGTAGACAGCGGTATCCAATGGGCGCGCTTGGCCTTCATTCGCTCGGCAGGAATCTCCCATTGCGCGCCTTCCAGATTCACTTCATCCCATTGGCCCTCGATGACTTCGGCTTTGCGGCAGGCGGTCAGAAGCACCAGCAGCATCGCGATGCGCGTTTCCTCGTTAATCCTGCCGCTGCCATCCAGCGTCCGCAGAAAGGCACCGATCTGCTTTTCGGACAGGGCAGGGTGGTTGGTCTGGGTGCGCTTCTTCATCACGCGCACGGGTGGCACCGGATTGTTCTCGATCAGTCCCGAATCGATGGCGTACTCGAAGATGCCCCACAAGTGATTGCGCAGGTTGCGTGCGACCTCCGGCGCGCGTTGCTCAACCACCTTCAACTGCGCGGTCAGTTCGAGCCGCGTGATGCTGCCGATCGCTCGATTCTTCAGTGTCGGCAGCAAGTCATTGTCGATCTCGCGGTTGCGCTGCTTCACCGTAGACGCTCGCAGGTCTGCCGACGTCGCTGTATTCCAGTCCGACACGATGGCAGAGAACGTTCCTTTGACTCGTTCCAACTGCTCTTGCGCTTGTGCGATCTCCTTGTCTTGCTGTGCCTGCAAGGGGGTGGTGCCTTGGGCTACCAACAGCCGTGCCTCTGCATGGAGGCCACGTGCATCCGCCAAGCTGACTTCCGGAAAGGCGCCCAGTGCGCGTTTACCTTCGACGCCGTTGATGCGGAACTTGTAGCGCCACAGCTTCGAGCCATTGGGCTGGACGAGCAGGTAGAGCCCGCCGCTATCCGCAAGCTTGTAGGAGCGCTCCTGGGGTTTGGCTGTCTTGATCTTGACGGTAGTGAGCATTGGGGGCCTTTTGATTGGCGAGGCCCCCAATGAGGCCCCCAAATGGTCGCGCTGTCAAGAAAAACCCTTAGATCGCTTGAGACATAGATGGACGATAAGTCATTGTCGTTATTGATATTTTCGTTCCTTCTGAGAATTTGTGAGATCGCATGAAACACCAATGCATACTTCAGGTGGCGAGTTGCATGGCTTGTTGGGGTTTCAGTCGCGGCGGGCGTAGGTGACAAAGGCAAACGGCAGGCCGTTGGCCGCCACGTGTTTTTCTCTCGCTTGCTCGTGCCAGGCCGCATCCAGGGTGGGCGCAAAAGCGTCGCCCTCAAATGCCTGGTCTATTTCGGTGACCACGACACTGCAGGCCAAGGGCAAGGCTTGGGCGTAGATTTGTGCGCCCCCGATGACCCAGGCGTCGCTGCCGGGTGGGCACAGTGCCCGTGCTGCATCCAGGGACGCGGCGTGCACCGCGCCGGCCGCTTGCCAGGTCGGGTCGCGGGACACCACGATGTTGAGCCGGCCCGGTAAGGGGCGGAATTTGGACGGCAGGGAATCCCAGGTTTTGCGCCCCATGATCACCGGGCAGCCCAGCGTGATGAGTTTGAAGTGCGCCAGGTCCTCGGGCAGGTGCCAGGGCAGGGTGTTGTTTTTGCCGATCACACCATTGGCGGCGCGGGCGTAAATGAGGTGCAGGCGGGGGGTGTCAGCGGTCATGGTCTTATTGTGCCGCCCGCTGGCGGGGCGGCAGCAGTACGCTGGCAATGGCCACCATCACAAAGCCCATGGCCAGCCAGTCTTGCCAGTGCGGTACCTCGCCCACGATCAGCGTGGCGCTCAGCGTGCCCACCAGCGGGATGGCCATGACGCTCATGGCGCTGGTGGCCGGCGGCAGGTTGCGTGCCATGCCAAACCAGATCAGCTGGGCGATGCCGTAGTTGATGACCACGCCGTAAGCCAGGCTCAGCCACATGGGCAGCGAAAAGCTGCCGGGCTGGGGCAAAGGCTCCAGCGACAAAGCCAGCACCCACACCACCGCGCTGCCCAGCAGCAGCATCCACACCGTGACCACCAGAGGCGAAAGCGTGAGGTGTGCGCGCCGAAACATGAGCGTGCCCAGGGCCCACGAAACGGCGGCGCCCAGCATCCAGGCAATGCCTTCCGGCCGTCCGGTCAGGCTCCACAACTCGTGCCACAGCAGCAGTGCAATGGCCACGCTGACACTGATCACGGCCAGCCGCACGCGTGGCGTGATGCGCTCGCCAAAGAATGCAGCGCCCAGCAGCACGGTGAAGATCGGCATGGTGAAGCCCAGAATGGCCGCCCGGCCCGAGGCCAGTTCCTGCACACCGAAGATGGACAGCGTGTGCCAGCCCAGCACGTTGGGCAGACCCAGCCAGGCAATGGTTTTCCACTCGTGGCCCACCGGCCACATGCGCTCGCCTATGGCGGCCACGTACACAAACAGCCAGGCGGCCCCCAGCAGCATGGTGCTGGCGCGGAAGTACAGCGGCGAGAGCTCTTGCAGCGAGAGCTTCATCATGGGCCAGTTGACGCCCCACATGAGCGTGAGGGCCAGCAGCGCCCAGAGCTGGCGGCGGGAGATCACAGCAGGGATCCCCCTGCGTCGCTTCGCGTCACCTCCCAGGGGGCTGAGGGCTGCGGCTCCCAGCCTGCCTGCGCAGGCTGGGACAGCCCGAAGAAGCCTGGCCTCTGGCGAGGCTGCGGCCTGCAAGGCGCACAGGCCGTCCGTCCTGAGCTTGTCGAAAGCCAGCCCGGCGGCGCCTCTGGATGGCGAAACTTCATGCGTTGCGGTGGGGTGTAACGCACCAGGAAATTAAACCTAGAAACGGCAGTTGGACAGGCCCGAGTGGGCTGTCAGGCCGTGCGCTGGCAAGGCGCGACGCCGCGGCTGGCTACTGCCAGCAAGAAGGAGCAACGCGGCCAGCGCACTGCCTGGCGGCTCAATCGGGTCTGTAGCGCCGTCACCCGCAAGGTGAGCGCCGCCGTGGTCAACATCGTCCATGTTCATGGGCCTTTTCAGCGGAAAGAGCGCGGTCAACTGCCGTTTCCAGGTTAAATCGCAACGGGTGCTTTGATGGCCGGGTGGCATTCGTAGCCGACCACTTCGAAGTCTTCGTACTGATAGTCGAAGATGGATTCAGGCTTGCGCTTGATGTTGAGCGTCGGGTAGGCAAAAGGCTCGCGGCTCAGCTGCAGCGCCACCTGCTCGTGGTGGTTGCTGTAAATGTGGCAGTCGCCACCGGTCCAGATGAAGTCGCCTACATCCAGATCGCACTGCTGGGCCACCATGTGGGTGAGCAGCGCGTAGCTGGCGATGTTGAAGGGCACGCCCAGGAAGATGTCGGCGCTGCGCTGGTAAAGCTGGCAGCTGAGCTTGCCGCGCCCGCCTGGCTCGGTGGCGGGTGCCACATAGAACTGGAAGAACGCGTGGCAGGGCATCAGCGCCATCTGGTTCAATTCGGCCACGTTCCAGGCGCTGACGATGATGCGGCGCGAATCGGGGTTGGTCTTGAGCGTCCGGATGACGTCTGCAATCTGGTCAATGTGGCCGCCGTCGGGTGTGGGCCAGCTGCGCCACTGCACGCCATACACCGGACCCAGGCTGCCGTCGGGTCGGGCCCATTCGTCCCATATGGTGCAGCCGCGTTCTTGCAGCCATTTCACATTGCTGTCGCCGCGCAGAAACCACAGCAGCTCAACAATGATGGCCTTCAAAAAAACTTTTTTGGTGGTCACCAGCGGAAAACCTTCGTTCAGGTCAAAGCGCATCTGGTGGCCAAACACACTTTTGGTCCCGGTTCCGGTGCGGTCGCCTTTGTCCACGCCGGTGGTGACCACATGGCGCATGAAATCTTCATACTGGGATCGGACGGGGCGCTGGGTGTTGCGGTCGGTCATGGGGGCTTGAATGCGAAGTCGAACGGGTCAAAAGGGGCGAAGATTGTGCACTTGGTGCTGCCACGGGCGATGTGAGCCCGGTGGCGAAGCTTGCAACAGCCGGAACGGGTCGCCAAGCGTATTCACGGCAGCACGCGTCCGGGGTTCAGGGTTTTCTGGGGGTCCAGCGCCTGTTTGATGACGCGCATCAGGCCCAAGGCCACTGCGTCTTTGTAGTGCGGCAGCTTGGCTGCCTTGAGACTGCCCACGCCGTGTTCGGCGCTGATGGAGCCATGGTGGCGCGCAACGGCATCGAACACCAGGGTGTTGACGCGGTCTTCTTGCTCGAGCAGAAACGCCTGGGGATCGCCTGCGTACACGCCGGTGGCGGGCGCTTGCACGTTGTAGTGCAGGTTGCCATCGCCCAAATGCCCAAAATTGACCAGCCGCACGCCAGGAATCTCGCGCTGCAGCAGGGCGTCGGTCTCGGCGCAAAAGGCCGGGACGCTCGACACCGGGATGCTGATGTCGTGCTTGATGTTCAGGCCTTCTTCAGACTGCGCCAGGGGAATGCTTTCACGGATGTGCCAGAGTTGGTGGGCCTGGCCCAGGCTTTCGGCCACCACCGCGTCGGTCACCACACCTTGTTCCAGGGCCACCTCCAGCAGCCGTTCAACCTGCGCGCGGGCGTGTGCTTCGGACTCGCTGTCGCTGTTTTCCAGCAGCACGCAGTAGGGCGCGGTGTCCCACAGGGGCACCCGCAGTTGCTTGAAATGGCGGTCCACCAGGCTCAGTGCAAACTGCCCCATGACTTCAAAGCCGGTCAGCCCGGCACCCAGGTGCTGGTGCGCCAGGCCGAGCAGGGCCACCGCAGCCTCCAGCGAGGGCACGGCGGCCCAGGCGGTCAGCTGGGCCGCCGGCAGGGGGTAAAGCTTCATGGTGGCGGCCGTGATGACGCCCAGCGTGCCTTCGCTGCCGATGAACAGGTTGCGCAGGTCGTAGCCGGTGTTGTCCTTGCGCAGACCGCTCAGCCCGTGCCACACCTCGCCCTGCGCCGTCACCACTTCCAGGCCCAGGCAGAGGTCGCGGGTGTTGCCGTAGCGCACCACCTGGGTGCCGCCGGCATTGGTGGCCAGGTTGCCACCCAGGGTGCAACTGCCCTCTGCCGCGAGCGAGAGCGGAAACAGAAAGCCGGCTTTTTCTGCGGTTTCCTGCAGGCTTTGCAAAATGCAGCCGGCTTCCACCGTCATGGTGAGGTTGGCGGTGTCGATCACTCGCACCGCGTTCAGGCGCGTGAGGCTGAGCACCACCTGGGTGCCGCTGTCATCGGGCACCGAGCCCACCACCAGCCCGGTGTTGCCGCCCTGCGGCACGATGCTGGTGCCTGCCGCCGCGCAGGCCCGCACCACCGCGGCCACCTCGGCGGTGTTGCCAGGGCGCACCACCGCCAGGGCTCGGCCGTGGCTGCGTTTGCGCCAGTCCTGTTCCCAGGCGCTCAGGTCGGTGGTGGGGTCTTCGTGCGTGAGCACATGGGCAGCGCCCAGCGTGTCGCGCAAGGTGTTGATCAAGGTGTTCATGTTTGTGCGGGCGGCTGGGGCGCCACCGGGTCGGCCGCGGCATTGGTTTCGGCGGCATGGCGAGCCTTGTCGGCGGCCACGGCTTCGGTGCCCGCTGCGCGCAAGCGGATGCGCACGTGCAGGGCGCAGGCCACAAACAGCGCCACGCACAGCAGCACCTGCATCCCGGCCAGCCAGGCCGACAGGCCACTGTCGCTCCAGGCACGCACCACGCCTTCGGTGAAATACAGCCACACCAGCAAGCTGACCCAGCGGTAGGTGTACATGCGGTTTTTCAGCAGGCCCGCGAGCGGCACCGCCAGCGGCAGCACCTTGATGGCCCACCAAGAACCGCCAGGGCGCAGCGGCGCCAGCCAGAGCTCCCAGGCCAGCCCGAGCAAGATCAGCCCCAGCACGCTGCCCACAGCCAGCAGGCGGGTGCCGTTCACCGCGTCCGATGGTCGTGGGCTGGCGGTGGCAGGTGTCGTCACGGTGTGGGGGCTTGCGTTGGTCATGGCGGGTGCATAGTCAGCCCGAAACGGGCAGCTGGCATGATACCGGGATGACTCTGAACGACCGCCTGCGGGCCCTGGAGACCTTTCTGCGCTCATTGTGGCGCGACATGCTGAAATTCCCCTGGCAAAACACCGCCCTCACACTGCGCGAGCGCTTCCGCGAAGACCGTCTGGGCATCACCGCCAGCAGCCTGACATTCACCACCACCATTTCCCTGGTTCCACTGTTCACGGTGGCGCTGGCCATCTTCAGCGCATTTCCCATGTTTGCGCGCCTGCAAGACACGCTGCAGCGCTGGTTGATCCAGAGCCTGGTGCCGGAAGACATTGCCAAACAGGTGCTGAGTTACCTGAACGAATTTGCGGGCAAGGCGGGGCAGGTGGGCTGGGCAGGCGCCTTGGTGTTGTTGGTGACTGCGTTGGCGCTGATCCTCACCATCGACCGCAAACTCAACGACATCTGGCGCGTGCGCCAATCGCGCTCGCTCACCCAGCGCGTGCTGGTGTATTGGGCCTTGCTCACGCTGGGGCCCCTGCTGCTGGCGGGTAGCCTCACCGTCACTTCGTATGCGCTCACGGCGTCCCGCGGCGTGGTGTCCAACCTGCCCGGTGGCGTGCTTTTTTTGCTTGAATCGGTGCAACTGGCGCTGGTGACCGGGGGCATTGCTGCGCTGTACCGCTACGTGCCCAACACCCAGGTGCGCTGGACCCATGCCCTGCTGGGCGGGTTGTTTGTCGCCACAGGCCTGGAGCTGGCCAAAAACATGCTGGCCTGGTACCTGGCGCAGGTGCCTACTTATTCGGTCGTGTACGGCACCTTCGCCACCGTGCCGATCTTGCTGGTCTGGATTTATGTGGCCTGGGTCATCGTGCTGCTGGGCGCGGTGGTGGTGGCTTATTTGCCCAGCCTGCTGTCGGGCATTGCACGTCGGGGCGACCAGCCAGGCTGGAACTTCCAGCTCGCGCTGGAGGTGATGGAGCAACTGCATCGGGTGCGCGACGATGTCCAGCGCGGCATGAGCCTGGCGACGCTGGCCCAGGTGCAGCGGGTGGAAGCCTTGCAGCTGGAAGAGCCTGTGGCGGCCCTGGTCGCACTGGATTGGTTGGGCCGCCTGGACGAAGATGGGGAGCGCTATGTGTTGCTGATCGATCCGGTGCAGACCCCGCTGGCCCCGCTGGTGGAGCGCCTGTTGCTTGCGCGCCAGCCCAGCACCGCCCGGTTTTGGCATGAGAGCCGGTGTGCCCAGCTCACAGTGGCGCAGGTGCTGGCCGAGCAAGCTGTTCACGCGACGAGCCGGGTTGAGGTGGTGGGGCCATCGGTCGGTTCGGGCTGATGCCTGCTCGGTGCTTCACCGACACACGGGCCTAAACACGTGGTCAGTCGATGCTGAAAGGCGCGTTCAGGAACCCTCGGAACCTGGCCCGGCCTCCCCTTACCGGCGCCCGCGTGAGCCGGTAATTGGGAAAGCGCTGCAAGAAGCGACCCAGGGCGATGCGGCCTTCCAGCCGCGCCAGGCTCAGGCCCGCGCACTGGTGAATGCCGAAGCCAAACGCCAGGTGCTTGTTGGGCTCGCGGGTGAGGTCCAGCGTTTCGGGGTTCTGAAACAGTGCTGGGTCGCGGTTCGCCGCGCCAATGCAGAGGGTGACCAAGGCGCCCGCGGGCAGGTCAACCCCGCCCACCGTGGTGGCGCAAAGCGCACGGCGGTTGCCCAGCTGGTTGGACGACTCAAATCGCAGAAATTCGTCCACCGCCCGCGTCAGCACGGTCTCTTGCGCCAGCGCATCCCTCCCGGCGTGCTGCAGGGCTTGCCGCAACTGCGCTTGGGCTGCCGGGTATTCCTGCAACACCAGCAGGCCATTGCCAATCAGGTTGGTGGTGGTTTCGTGTCCGGCGTTGAGCAGAAAAATGCAGTTTTGCAGCAGCTCCACTTCGCTGAGCTGTTCCCCGCCGGCCTCGCCCTGGATCAGACGGGTGAGCACGTCGCGCTCGGGGTCGCCGGGTTGCCGGCGGCGTGCTGCCACCAGGGTGCGCAGGTAGTCCAGCATGTCGGTCACGCTCTGGTTGCCCAGCGCCTGCTGCTCGGGCGACACCACCGGCTCCAGCGCCCCCAGAATGGCCAGCGACCAGGCCCGCAGCGGTCCCCGGTCGGGGTGCGGAACGCCCAGCAAATTGCCAATGATGTCCACCGGAATGGCCGAGGCAAAGTCTTCGATCAGGTCGCCACCGCCTTGCTCGGCCAGGCGGTCCAGCAGGCTGTCCACCAACTGCGCCAGGCCGGGTTCCATGTCGGCAATGGCGCGCCGGGTGAGCGCGCCCATGATGAGCTTTCGCACGCGGGTGTGCAGCGGCGGGTCGTTGAACACCAGGCTGTTGGTGTGGTGCTCGAACAGCGGCGAGCCCGCGCCGTATTTGGGCGCAAATTCCACGTGTTTGTCCGAACTGAAGGTGGCGGCGTCGCGGTACACGGCCACCAGGTCGGCGTAGCGGGTCAGAAAATACGAACTGTCGGGCATGCGCCGCACCGGATCGGTTTCGCGCAGCGCGGCGTACACCGGGTAGGGGTTGGCCAGAAAGTCGGCGGGCAGGGTGCGCAGGTCAAAGCTGGCGGCAATGGCCTGGGCCCGCTCCGGGGTCATGGCGGGTGTGATCGTGTGTGGGGCAATGGTCGGGTGCATGGTGCCATTCTGGCAGCGCCGGCCAGTTTTGCCACACCCGTCATGTCTCATGCGCGCTGTTCATGCCCCGCCGATAACGTGCAAAACGGGTGACTGCAGACCGCCGCCTACCGTTGTTTCTGGCAACATCGCGTCCCGCATCCACTGCATTCCCGGACTGTCTGAATGCCATGGCCACCCCAGCAAGGATGCATTGTGGCTACCACGTTGCGGCCCGGCAACGACCCACTGGAGCGACTCAACCGCTTGTCGGGTCCATGGCGCATCGAGGTGCCCTTGCTCAACGTAGCCGATTGCCGCCACACGCCGCGCACCTTCAGGCACCCACCAGGGTTCCCCTTGGAGTCGCGGCTGTCCTGGCGGGAAAGCGAGACGCCTGACGGGTCTGAACGGGTGTGGCCAGGCTTGTTGCCCGCCCGCGACACCCCGACCCCGGGGCCCGGCCTGAAGCCTGACAAAGGGCTGAAGGCCCGCAGATGTTCAGTTCTGGCGTGTGTGGCTGGCCCGGTGCCGCTGGGTGTCGGGGTGGCGCAGTGCCGTGTGCTTGGTGGCGCGGCCGGCCATCCTCTCGCGCCACAGCTTGAACGAGCGCAGCTTCAACTCGCGCCGCATCAGATCCACGACGGCAGCCTCACGGAGCCCGAACTGACGCTCAATCGCCTCGAACGGTGTGCGGTCTTCCCAAGCCATCTCAATGACGCGGGACACATCGGAAGGGCCCATCAGGGCCTGGTGTGCTGTGCTCATGTCGTCAAAAAATCCCGAATGGCGACCAGGGTTTTGTCGGGTGCTTCCGTCATCTGGTGGTGGCCCACGGGCAGCTCGGTCACCTGCACCCGCTGGCCGCTGGCCTGTGCGGCCATGATCAAGGTTTTAGCGGCTCGAGGTGGTGTCATCTGGTCTTGGGAGCCCAGTAAAAACAGCACCGGGCAGGGCAGGTTGGCCATGGCGGCTTCGCCGCCCGCGTAGCGGTCGCAGGCCACAAAGCCGCGGTGGAACAGGTTCACCTTGGGGTTGCTGGCCAATACCCGGCGGCCCAGCGCCATGCCGGCACCAAACACCCAGGTGCCCGGGCCCAACGCCGAGGGCGGTGCGGCCAGTGTGCTGCGCGAAAACACGTTCACCATGTTCAGCGCTTTCATGGGCTCGTTCAGCGACGCTTCAATGAGCGCGGGCGACACCTTCATGGGGAATGCCGTGCCCACCAGCACCAGGTGGCTCACGAGGCCTTGCAGGCGCGCAGCCGCTTCCAGCGCAATCAGCGAGCCCCAGCTGTGGCCCACCAGTGCTGCCTTTTGCACACCCGCTGCGTCGAGCAGCGCGCCGATAAAGTCTGCCGCGGCTTCCACCGAATCGGGTGCAACGCCCGCGCTCCTGCAGTGGCCTGGCAGGTCTACCGCCAGCACGTTGAACCCGTGGTGGGCCAGGTAGCGGCTTTGCAGAATCCAGACGCTGTGGTCGTTGAGCACGCCGTGGATGAACACCACGGTGGGTTTGGCCGCATCAAAAGTTTTGCCGCCGGTGTAGCAGTAGGTCTGGGCGCCGTTGACTTGCAGGTACATGGTCAGGCTCCTGCTTTTTCTGCGGCTTTCAGGGCGCGCTTCAAATCGTCGATCAGGTCGTCAGCGTCTTCCAGCCCGATGGACAGGCGGATGGTGCCGGGGCCAATGCCGGCACCCGCCAGGGCTTCGTCTGTCATGCGGAAATGGGTGGTGCTGGCCGGGTGGATCACCAGCGAGCGGCAGTCGCCCACGTTGGCCAGGTGGCTGAAAATTTTCAGCGCTTCAATGAAGGCCTTGCCTTGTTCGCGCGAGCCTTTGATGTCGAAGCTGAACACCGACCCCGCGCCCTTGGCGCCAAAGCGCAACAGCTTTTCAGCCAGGGCGTGGCTGGGGTGGTTTTCCAGCAACGGATGGCCCACGCGGCCCACCAGCGGGTGGCTGGCCAGAAACTGCACCACGCGCTCGGTGTTGGCCATGTGCCGATCCATGCGCAACGACAGCGTTTCGATGCCCTGCAAAATCAGCCAGGCGCTGTGGGGCGACAGGCAGGCGCCAAAGTCGCGCAGGCCTTCGCGCCGCGCGCGCAGCAAGAAGGCCCCCACGGTGCTTTCTTCGCTGAAGGTCATGCCGTGGAAGCCGTCGTAGGGCTCGGTCAGCTCGGGGAAGCGGCCCGACTTGTCCCAGTCGAAGCTGCCGCCGTCCACCACCACGCCGCCAATCACGGTGCCGTGGCCGCTCAGAAATTTGGTGGCCGAGTGGTACACCAGGTCGGCGCCGTGCTCAAAAGGCTTGACCAGGTAGGGCGTGGTCAGCGTGCTGTCCACCAGCAGGGGCACGCCGGCCTCGTGGGCGATTTGCGCCACGGTGGGAATGTCCAGCACGTCCAGGCCCGGGTTGCCCACGGTTTCGCCGAAAAACAGCTTGGTGTTGGGCCGCACGGCGGCGCGCCAGCCGTCGATGTCGCCCGGTTTCACAAAGGTGGTCTCTATGCCGAAGCGGCGCAGCGTGTAGTGCAGCAGGTTCTGGCTGCCGCCGTAGAGCGCCGTGCTGGCCACAATGTGCGAGCCCGCGCCCATGAGCGTGGCCACGCTCAGGTGCAGCGCGGCCTGCCCGCTGGCGGTGGCAATGGCGCCAATGCCGCCTTCCAGCGCGGCCATGCGCTGCTCAAAAACCGCATTGGTCGGGTTGCTGATGCGGCTGTACACATGGCCCGCCCGCTCCAGGTTGAACAGGGCGGCGGCGTGGTCGCTGGACTCGAAAACGAACGAGGTGGTGAGGTGGATCGGCACGGCGCGCGCGCCGGTGGCATCGGGCGTGGCCCCGGCGTGCAGCGCCAGGGTGTCGAAGCCGGGGTCGGAATAACCGGGCATGCCATGTCTCCTATCTTGATGTGCCGCAGCCGCAGCCGCTTGTGGACGGTGGTTTTGCCGCTTATTGTGGGCTATATTCCGATCCGTGCCAGCCCAGCTGGAGACGGCAAATCCCCGAGGAGAACAGCCATGAAAGTCAGTGATATCTTGCGCGTCAAGGGCGGAACGCTCTACACCTGCCAGCCAGGAGAATCTCTTGAGCGTGCGGTGCAGACCATGTCGGAATACGACATTGGTTCGCTGGCCGTGATGGAGCACGGGGAATTGGTGGGCATGTTGACCTTCCGTGAGGTGATTCACACCCTGGCGAAAAACGGCGGTGCGCTGAATGGCAAGACGGTGCGCACCGTGATGGACGACCACCCCATGAGCTGCACACCACAGACCGAGCTGGACGAGGTGCGGCCCATGATGCTGGAGCGCCACACCCGCTACATGCCTGTCATGGACAACCGCATGCTCATGGGCGTGATCAGCTTCTACGACGTGGCCAAGGCCGTGGTAGACAGCCAGAATTTTGAGAACAAGATGCTCAAGGCCTACATTCGCGACTGGCCGGAAGAAGAGGGCGCTGCCCCTGCCGAAGCCGACAAGTAAACCGGTCGCCACAACGCCTTGAAAAACGCCCCGCAGACCGGGGCGTTTTTCATGGCACCGCAGTTCGCAAGAAATGCCTTCAACCCCGAACACCGCGGGGCTGGCTTTGCCAGACCGCTGATCTTCAAGCACGCACCTCAACGGGCCGCCGGGCACCATGCCGGCCCTCTGGGATAATCCAGCCCACTATGAGCGGCAACACCTTCGGCACCCTGTTTTGCGTCACCAATTTCGGTGAATCCCACGGCCCGGCCATTGGCTGCGTGATTGATGGTTGTCCGCCCGGCATGGCGCTGACCGAGGCCGATATTCAGGCGGATCTGGACCGGCGCCGCCCCGGCACCAGCAAGTTCGTCACCCAGCGGAACGAACCCGATGCCGTGGAAATTTTGAGTGGCGTGTACGAGGGGCAGACCACCGGCACCCCCATTGCGCTGCTGATCCGCAACACCGACCAGCGCAGCAAGGACTACGGCAACATCCTGCAGACCTTCCGGCCTGGCCATGCCGACTACACCTACTGGCAGAAGTTTGGCATCCGCGACCCGCGCGGCGGTGGCCGCTCCTCAGCCCGCCTGACGGCGCCCACCGTGGCGGCCGGCGCGGTGGCCAAGAAGTGGCTGAAGGAAAAATACGGCACCACCTTCCACGCCTGCATGACGCAGATTGGCGATGTGGCCATCGGCTTTGAGAGCTGGGACCATGTGCCCAACAACCCGTTTTTTGCACCGGTGGCCGACGTGTCGGCGCTGGAAGACTTCATGAACGCGCTGCGCAAGAGCGGCGACTCGTGCGGCGCGCGCCTGCGCGTGGTGGCCCAAAACATGCCGGTGGGCCTGGGTCAGCCGCTGTACGACAAGCTCGACGCCGACATTGCCTACGCCATGATGGGTTTGAACGCGGTGAAGGGCGTGGAGATTGGCGCCGGTTTTGCCAGCGTGACACAGCGCGGCAGCACGCATGGCGACGCGCTCACGCCCAACGGCTTTGTGGGCAACAACGCCGGGGGCGTGCTCGGCGGCATCAGCACCGGGCAAGAGCTGGACGTGTCTGTGGCCATCAAGCCCACCAGCTCCATTTTGATTCCTCGCGACAGCATCGACGTGGCGGGACAACCCACCGAAGTGATCACCAAAGGCCGCCACGACCCGTGTGTGGGCATCCGTGCCGCGCCCATCATGGAAGCGCTGCTGGCGCTGGTGGTGATGGACCACGCGCTGCGCCACCGCGCGCAGTGCGGTGACGTGCGGGTGGATACGCCGGACATCGCAAAAAGGTGATGATCCCCGGCGCCGCTCCGCGTTTTTCCCCTGAAGGGAGGCCGCACCAGCAGTCCGGGGAAGCCGGTTCTGCGGTGCGCGCTGGAGGCGCTCCACGGTGGTCATCCGTCGAGTGATGAACCTTGTATCCCAGCACTGAGAAGAAGCACCTTTTCCCGTTTGCAGCCCTGTCCGCGAGCTATTTCGCGCACATCGGGTTCTTCAACCCCTACCTGCCGCTCTGGCTGAAAGAGCTGGGCTTCAGCCTGATCGCCATTGCGGTCCTCACGTCGGTGCAGTCGGCCACGCGGCTGTTTGCGCCCTACGGCTGGGGCATGCTGAGCGACCGCACCGGCGAGCGCGTGAAGCTGCTGCGTTTTGGCGCCACGGTGGCGCTGCTGCTGTCCCTTGCGCTGTGGTTTCCGCTCGGTGGTGTGGCGCTGTTTGTGGTGCTGCTGCTCATGTTCACCCACACCAGCGCCATGATGCCCATGAGCGAAGCCGCGCTGGCGCACCTGGTGAGCCAGGGTGGGGCGTTTGATGCCAAGCGCTATGGCCGTGTGCGGCTTTGGGGATCGCTCGGGTTTCTGGTCACGGTGGTGAGCGCCGGTTGGTGGTTTGAGCGCTTTGGCATGGGGCATTTCCCCGCCTGGACGCTGGTGACCCTGGCGGCGGTGGTGGTCAGCGTGTGGCTGTTGCCTGACTTCAAAGAGACCACCCACCACGAGGATCCGCACCCCAATATGTGGCCGGTGTTGCGGCTGCCCGCGGTGCGCTGGTTTTTTGCCGCCGTGTTTTTTCATGTGCTGGCGCACATTTTTATCTACGTTTTTTTCTCGCTGTATCTGGACAGCCTGGGTTACAGCAAGACGGTGATTGGCCTGTTGTGGGCTTTGTCGGTGGTGATCGAGATTGGCTGGTTTTTCTTTCAGGGGCGCTGGCTGCCGTTGCTCTCGCTCACCGGCTGGCTGGTGCTGGCGGCCGCGCTCATGGCGCTGCGCATGGGCCTCACGGCGGCGCTGCCCATGGTGTTGCCGCTGTTGCTGCTGGCGCAGGCGCTGCACGCCATCACCTTCGCCGCGCACCACACGGTGTGCATTGCGCTGCTGTCGCACCATTTTCCCGGCCGCTTGCGCGGGCGCGGGCAGGCGCTCTACACCGTGGTGGGCTATGGCTTGCCCGGGGTGTTGGGCGGCTTGGGTGGGGGGCTGCTGTCGTCCGCCTTGGGGCTGGCCAGCGTGTTCTGGCTGGCTGCAGGCTGCGCGCTGGTGGCCATGGGCTGTGCGCTGCGCCTGCGCCGGCTGGAGCGTGTCCCGCTATCGGCGCGTTAAATCAGCGGTTTCAGGCTGCGGGCGGCTTCTTGCAGCGCAGGCAGCACCCGTTTGGTGGCGTCCTCGCGGCTTTCCTGGTTGATGGGCATCGTGATGCTGATGGCGCCATGCACCGCGTTGTGGCGGTCCAGCAGGGGCACGGCGATACCGCGGTAGTTGAGTTCCAGTTGCTGTTCGAGCATGGCCCAGCCCTGGCGGCGAAACCGCTGCAGTTCGCTGCGCAGTTGCTCTTTGGACGCGATGGTGTAGGGCGTGAAGGCCCGCAGCGTGCGTGACGCCAGCCAGGCGTCTGAGGCGGTCTCCCCCAGCCCCGCCAGGATGGCCATGCCCGCCGTGGAGAGTTGCGCCTGGATGCGCGAGCCCAGCATGTAGCCGGTGTTCATGTGCCGGTGCGCGCCGCTGCGCGCAATGTAGACCGTGTCGTCACCGTCGAGCACGCCCAGATACGCCACCTCCTGCGTGCCACCGGCGATGCGCTGCAGAAACGGCTGCACCAGCCGCGGCAGCCGCGCCGACTCCAGGTACGCATGCCCCAGCCGCAGAATGCGCGGCGTGAGCCAGAACAATTTGCCGTCGCTGCCCACATAACCCAGGTGCGCCAGCGTGATCAGGTAGCGCCGCGCGGCGGTGCGGGTGAGGCCGCAGCGCGCACCGGCCTGGCTCGCGGTCAGCCGCGGGTGCTGGTCGTCAAACGCTTCGATCACCGCCAGCCCCTTCTCCAGGCCGGCGATCCAGTCGCGTTTGTCGATGGCGGGGCGGGCTTCGGTGGTCGGGAGAGGCATGCAACGGACCTGCGGACGGGGGGTTGAAGACAAGGAAAAACCCTTGTTACGAGCGATAGTCGAATGTTCGCGTTCGATTATCGAACGGTTTAAGGCCGCCGTTGCGCTGTGTTGGGTGGGGCAGCCCCTACAGTTTGCCCAGCACCACCCACGCAACCTGGGCACCAGGTCCCGGTGGGTGGGCGCCTTCTCACCCGGAGACCCGTTCATGAGTGACCTGCTGCTCAAACCCCTCGACAGCCGTGAGCCCCTGCAGGCGTCGTTCAGCGACGCCGCCAACCCGCTGGGGCTCGATGGCATTGAGTTCATCGAATACGCCACGACCAAGCCGCAGGCGCTGGGCCAGGTGCTGGAAATGATGGGTTTTCGCCCGGTGGCGCGCCACCGCTCGCGCGAGGTGCTGCTGTACCGCCAGGGCGACCTGAACATTGTGGTGAACGCCCACCCCAGCGACGCCAAGGGCGCCAGCCACGGCAGCGACGTGCCCGCCATTTCGGCGGTGGCGCTGCGCGTGCGCGATGCCCGCGCCGCTTACCACTGCGTGCTGGAACGTGGCGCCTGGGCGGTGCCGACGCATGCCGAGGTGATGGAGCTCAACATTCCCGCCATTCATGGCGCGGGCAGCAGCCGCATTTATTTTGTTGACCGCTACAAGGAGTTCTCGATCTATGACGTGGACTTCGTGCCGATCCCCTCGGTCGACCAGCATCCACCCGCCACCGCCGGCATCGGGTTCTTCGGCGTGGTGCAGTACATCGGCTCCGAGCGCAGCAACGACTGGATCGCGTTCTACAGCGAGCTCTTCGGCACCCAGCTGATTCCCGACGAACAGCGCTTCGGCATCATGCCCAAGGGCACCTTGCTGCGCACGCCCGCGCTGGACCCGGCCAAACGCTTCATGCTCCAGCTGGTGGAGCCCGAGGTGAACGTGCACGACTCCGACGAGAAGCTCCAGCGCATCGGCCTGGGTGTGCCCGACGTGCTGGCCGCGGTGCGCGCGCTGCGCGCCCTGGGTGTGGAGTTCGTCGAAACGCCGGCCGCCCACACCGAACAGCGTGGCGCCATCACCAAGACCTACCTGGGCTCGGTGGTGTTCGAGCTGGTGCACAGCGATCCGCACGCGGGGGTCTGAAGCGATGAAACCCACCCAAGCCGCCGTCGTCGAGGCCATGCAGGGTTTCGGCATGGACACCATCACCCTGGCGGGCCCACTGGAGGCCAAGCTCGCCGCCATGAAGGCCGCCGGCTTCTCGCAGGTGATGCTCAAGGCCAACGACATCAACGGCCATCCTGGCGGCATCGAAGCGGCGGTCCAGGCCGTGAAAGACAGCGGCCTGCGCGGTACCGGCTTCCAGGTGCTGCGCGACTTCGAAGGACTCTCGGGCCACCTGCACCACTACAAGGTGGACATCGCCAAGGCCATGCTGGAGATGTGCGCCGCGCTGGACTGCAAGGTCTTGCTGGCGTGCTCCAGCACCTCGGCCCACGCCAGCCAGGACCTCGATCACCTCGCGCGCGACTTGCGCAAGCTGGCCATGCTGGCGCTGCCGTTGGGCATCAAGATCGCCTACGAAGGTCTGTCGTGGGGCCGCACCATCAACGAGTTCACCACCGCCTGGGACGTGGTCTGCCGTGCCGACTGCCCCAACCTCGGGCTCGGCATCGACTCGTTCCACATCTTCGCCGCCAAGACCCCTCTGAACGAGATCGATTACCTCGACCCCTCCAAGATCTTCCTGGTGCAGCTGGCCGACTTCATGTGGCAGGAGACCAAGACCTTTGAAGAGCGCATGAGCACCGCGCGCACCTTCCGCGTGTTCCCTGGCGAGGGCGTGCACAGCGAGCAGCTGGTGGAGCTGGTGCAAAAGCTCGACCGCCTGGGCTACGCCGGCGACTACAGCTTCGAGGTCTTCAACGACGACTACCAGCAGATGCCGCTGCCCATGGTGGCCGAACGCGGCCGCCGCTCGGCGCTGTGGCTGGCCGAAGACGTGCTGCGCCGCTCGGTGCCGCTGCCCAACCAGATGCGGCTGAGGGCTGTGGGCTGAGCGCTGGAGCGCAGCTCCACGCCAGAATCCCCCGCCTGCGCTGTGCAGGCGGGGGATTCTTTTTTTGGGGTCGGGGCAGGTGCTTGGCCAGCGTTGTCAGGCCCGTTGGCTTTCTTCGCCCAGCCGCCCATCCCGAAAATCGTTCAAGGCCTGGTAGATCTCTTCCTTGGTGTTCATGACGAACGGGCCGTACTGCGCGATGGGCTCGTTCAGCGGGCGCCCGGCGATCAACAGGGCTTTGGCGTCGGCGCTGGCTTCGATCACCACGCCGTCGCTGCCGGGCTCGTTGGCCAGCAGGGCCATGCGCTGTGCTGGCACGCGCTGGCCGCCCACCGTCACTTCACCGCGGTACACGTAGACGAAGGCGTTGTGCGTGGCGGGCAGGGGCTGAGCGAAGGTGGCGCCGGTCTGGAAATGCAGGTCGAGGTACACCGGCGCGGTGGTCTCGCGCGTCACGGCGCCACCCACACCGTGGCTTTCACCGGCGATCACGGTCACGGCCACACCTTCGGGCGTGGTGAACTGCGGCAGTTCGGCGTTTTTGAAGTCGCGGTACCAAGGCGCGTTCATCTTGTCTCGCCCCGGCAGGTTCAACCAGAGCTGGAAACCTTCCATCACACCGTCTTCCTGCTGCGGAATCTCGGAATGGATCACGCCTTTGCCGGCGGTCATCCACTGCACGCCGCCGTTTTCCAGCAGGCCTTCGTGGCCCGCGCTGTCGCGGTGCAGCATGCGGCCCGCAATCATGTAGGTGATGGTCTCGAAGCCGCGGTGCGGGTGGTCGGGGAAGCCGGCGATGTAGTCGTCGGGGTTGTCGCTGCCAAAGGCGTCGAGCATCAGGAACGGGTCCAGCCGGCGCTGCAGGTCTTGCGTGAGCACGCGGGTGAGCTTGACGCCCGCGCCGTCCGAAGTGGGCTGCCCCACGATCAGCCGCTCCACGCGGCGCGATTGCTGGACGCTGGGGGGGGTGAGGGTGACGGTGGTCATGGCAGTCTCCTTGTGAAGTGGGGGCGGGGCGCGCGGCGGGCGTGTGTCAGATCAAGCCAGCGCGGCTTCCAGATCGGCTTCGGCCTGGGCAAAGCCCTTGGCCACCGCTTCCGGGCCCATGGCCAGGCCTTCGGCGTAGATGAAGCGCACATCGGTCAGGCCCAGGAAACCCAGCACAGCCTTCAGGTAAGGCACTTGCGAGTCGTTGGGCGTGTCGCGGTACAGGCCACCACGGGCCAGGGCCACGTACACGGTCTTGCCCTTGAGCAGGCCTTCGGGGCCGGTGGCGGTGTAGCGGAAAGTGGTGCCGGCGCGGGCGATGGCGTCGATCCAGGCCTTGAGCTGCACCGGCACGCCGAAGTTGTACATGGGCACGCCCAGCACAAGGGTGTCGTGCGCCTGGATCTCGGCGATCAGCGCGTCGTCCAGCGCCACGCGGGCGGCTTGCTCGGCGGTGCGCTGCTCGGCCGGGGTGAACAGGGCGCCCAGGGCGGCTTCGTCCAGCACCGGGTGCGGCGTCACGGCCAGGTCGCGCAGGGTGAGCGCAGCGCCGGGGTTGGCAGCCTTCAGGCGCTCGACCACGCTGTTGGCGACCTTGGTGGAGTTGGCGCCTTCGCGGCGGGCACTGGCGTTGATTTGCAGGATGTTCATGGTGTTTTCCTTGAAAGGCGTTGTTCGATGGGTTGACTTTAAGATGGATCAATGGCCTTGAAAAGCCTTTGAAATGGATATGATTGTTGCTGCAATGGAACAACCAAACGCTGAATATGGGGTGGATCCCAACGATCTGCTGATCTTTGCCCGTGTGGCCGAGCTGGGCAGTTTCAGCCGCGCGGCTGAGCGCCTGGGCCTGCCCAAATCCACCGTCTCGCGCCGGCTGGCGGCGCTGGAGCAGCGCATGGGCGAACGCCTGCTGCTGCGCACCACGCGCCGCCAAACGGTCACCGAATTTGGCCTGCAACTGCTGGAACACGCGCGCCAGGTGGTGGCCGAGATGGACGCCGTGAGCGTGCTGCGCGAGCAGCGCCAGGCCGCGCCCAGCGGGCGGCTGCGCGTGTCCATGCCGAGCGACTTTGCCAACCTGCTGCTGGTGGACAGCCTGGCCGCCTTCATGGCGTTGCACCCGGCCATTTCGCTGGAGCTGGACCTGTCGCCCCGTCGGGTGGACCTGCTGGGCGAGGGCTTTGACGTCGCCATCCGCATGGGCGACTTGCCCGACGACGCGCTGCTGGTGGCCAGCAAGCTGGCGGTGTTGACCCACGGCCTGTACGCGGCACCCGACTACCTGGCCGAACATGGCGACCCGCAGACCCCCGACGACCTGGCCCGCCACGCGGCCGTGCGCCTGATGCGCGGCAGCGGCGAGCCAGCGGCCTGGACGCTGGTGCAGGGCGACCAGCGCTGGAGCGGCGTGCCCGCCGGGCGGGCCACGGCCAATTCACCCGAAATGCTGATTCGGCTGGCGCGTGCTGGTGCCGGCGTGGCTGCCGTGCCCGACGGTTTTGCCCTCGCCGATGTGCGCAGTGGGGCGCTGCGCCGCGTGCTGCCAGGCTGGGCACTGCCCAGCAGCACCGCCTGGGCGGTGTACCCGGGGCGCAAGCTCATGCCGGCCAAGACGCGTGCGTTTGTGGACATGCTGCACATGGCGCTGGGCGGGCGCAGCCTGTCCGTTGATGTGGCGCCACCCTGAGACCGCCCCGGCGCCCGCTGGTCGCCCGCAACCGCGGTCCACTAAACTCGTAGGCTCCGGTCAGCCATATCACAAGGAACACCCATGGGCGCGCAGTGGAAAGCAAAACACAAAGATCTGGCGGCCAATGCCAAGGGCCGGCTGTTCGGCAAGCTGGCCAAAGACATCATGATCGCCGCCCGCCACGGGGCCGACCCGGCCGCGAACTCGCGCCTGCGCCTGGTGGTGGAACAGGCCCGCAAGGTGTCCATGCCCAAGGAAACGCTGGACCGAGCCATCAAGAAGGGCGCTGGCCTCACCGGCGAAGCGGTGCACTTTGAACACGTCATTTACGAAGGTTTTGCACCCCACCGGGTGCCGGTGATGGTGGAGTGCCTGACCGACAACGTGAACCGCGCCGCGTCCGACATGCGGGTGCTGTTCCGCAAGGGACAGCAAGGCACCAGCGGCTCGGTGTCGTGGGACTTTGACCATGTGGGCATCATTGAGGCTGAACCGGCCACCCCGGGTGCCGACCCGGAAATGGCCGCCATTGAAGCGGGTGCGCAAGACGTTGACGTGGGCGACGAAGATGGCGTGACCGTGTTCACCACCGACCCGACCGATCTGGACCTGGTCAGCCGCGCGCTGCCGGCGCAGGGCTTCACCGTGTTGTCGGCCAAGCTGGGCTACAAGCCCAAAAACCCGATCGATCCGAGCAGCCTGAGCCCCGAACAACTGGACGAGGTGGAGAGCTTTCTGGCCGCCCTGGACGCCAATGAAGACGTGCAAAACGTGTTTGCTGGCCTGGGTGGCTGACGCTGCCAGAGCGCCCCCCAACCCAACCCCATGCATAAAAATCGCGCTTTGTCCTCCTCTGTTGAAAACATGCCCATGAACGACACCACCCCAGCCCCAGCGCTCCCCGACCACCTCTCCATCGACCCGCGCAGCCCGCACCATGTGGCGGCCGTGTTTGAACACGACATTGGCATCCGCCTGAACGACCGCGAGCGCTTCGATGTGGCCGAATACTGCATCAGCGAAGGCTGGGTGAAGGTGCCGGCGGGCAAAACGGTGGACCGCAAAGGCCAGCCCCTGCTGATGAAGCTCAAGGGCAAGGTCGAGGTGTTTTACAAGTAAGAGGCGCTTCCCCCGCCCTCATCGCTTGGACGTCTGGTGGTCAACCGTGACGCAGCCGAATGCCCAGACCACCACAGAGTGCGATCAGCGCTATTCCGGTCACCGCCCAGATGTCGGGCGTGTGGCCGAACACGATCCAGCCACCGAGTGTGGCAAAGGCAATCTGGGCGTACATGTAGGGTGTGAGGCGCGAGGCCGGCGCGTGGTGATAGGCCTGGATCAGGATGTAGTGGCCCAGCGAGCCGAACACCCCCAGCAGTGCCACCAGCAGCCAGAGCAGGGGCTCTTGCATGGGTGCCCACGTCCAGGGCAGCAGCAGGGTGCCGAACACCAGGCCGGTGAGGCCGGTGTAAAAGTGCATGCTGCCCGGGTCCTCGGTTTTCACCATGTGGCTGGTGACGATCTGGTAGAAGGAATTGATCACCACCAGCGCCAGTGGCAGCAACATGCCAAGGCTGAAGTCGCTGCCCACGGGGCGCACCACCATGAGTGCGCCGGCGAGTCCGCCCAGCACCAGAAGCCAGGCCAGGGCGCTGACCCGTTCGCGCAGCAGCAGCGCGGCCAGCAAGGTGATGCCCAGCGGCACCAGCATCAGAATGGCGGTGAATTCGCCCACGGGCACATGCTGCAGGGCGAGGTAGGCCACGGTGCCCGAGGTGACCATGAGCGCGCCTCGCAACAGCTGCCAGCCGGGCGCCCGGGTGCGAAAAAGTGCCTGGCGCTGGCGTGGCCAGAGCAAGGCCGCAGTCAGGATGGTTTGCACCACGAAGCGCAGCCACACCGCCATCAGCACCGGCACCGCCGACCCCACATATTGGGAGGTGGTGTCGAGCAGGGCGAAGCAGAGCGTCGCCAGGATGGCCAGGACGATGCCGCGGCCGAGGTGTGGATGGGAAGAGGGGGTCAAAACAGCGGGTTCAGTAACTCAGGCGGGCCACCGAGCGCAGCACATCGGCGGTGGTGGAGGGGAAGCCAAAGTATTCCAGGTAGGCGGGTATCTGTTCGAACAGCATGTCGGAGCCGACCTGCACGCCGCAGCCCCGGGCCTGGGCAGCGCGCAAGAAAGCGGTCATTTCGGTGCGCATCACCACCTCGCCCACAAAGGTGCTTTCGCTCAGGCGCGACACATCCAGGGGCAGCGGATCACCCTCGTTCATGCCCATGGGCGTGGCGTTGACCACCAGGTCAAAACCCGCCGGGTCGTTGCTGCCGGTGCGCACGGTGATGGCCGGGTAGTGGTCTCGGATGCGCTGACCCAGCGCCTCGGCCGACGCGGTGTTGACGTCATAGAGACTGATGGCAGCGACGCCTGCGCCCGCCAGCGAGGCCGCAATGGCACAGCCCACGCCGCCGCTGCCCACCACCAGCGCCCGCGCGCCGTCGAGCACCAGGCCCTTGCTCAGCACGCCGCGCACGAAACCGGCGCCGTCAAACATGTCGCCCACCAGGCGCCCGTCGGGCAGGCGCTTGACGGCGTTGCAAGCGCCGGCCACCTTCACGGTGGGCGTCACCTCGTCCAGCAAACCCACCGTCACCACCTTGTGCGGCATGGTGATGAGCGCGCCCCGGATGTTCGTGAGGCTGAACACCGCCTTGAGAAACGCCGGGTAGTCGTCGGGCTTGCAGCCCATGGGCACCACCACGGCGTTCACACCCACCTGCTCGAAGTAGGGGTTGTAGATCATGGGCGACTTGAAGCTGTGCGTCGGGTAGCCGATGTGGGCGATGAGTTCGGTGTGGCCGTTGATCATGGATGTGGACTCGGTACACCCCCGCCGCGCTGCGCACGACCCCCTCAAGGGGGCGTCGTCTGCGGCCCGGCAAAGCCGGTTCCGCGACGACCTGGGAATGGTGGGTTGGCGGGACGGGAAAGTGACTGGCTGGGAACTGTAGGGAGGCGGGTGAGAAAACGGGCCACCTGGAGCGTCGGTGTTGATCGTTAATCGACTGAGTTTGTTCGTTTATCGCGCGTTTTAGGGGTAAGCCCGCATGGGGCAGCGGGTCCCGGGCCAGACCGTCAGGGCCGTGTTGCCCCAGCGTGTTCAGGGCTTCTTCGTGGCCGCCGAGTTCACGAACTTGCGCACCAGGCCGTCCATGGCGATCAGGTAGCCGTCCACCCCGAAGCCGACCACGATGCCGGCCGCCGCGGGTGACACCCAGGAGTGGTGGCGGAATGCTTCGCGCGCGTGCACGTTGGAGATGTGGCACTCGATCACCGGCAGCGGCTCCACGCCCTTGATGGCGTCGTGCAGCGCGATGGAGGTGTGGGTGAGCGCGCCGGGGTTGATCACCACGCCCAGCAGCTCGCCGGCTTTGTACTGGCGGCCTGCTTCGTGGATGCGGTCGATCAGCGCGCCTTCCCAGTTGCTCTGCAGGCATTCCACTTCGTAGCCGATCTTTTCGCCGTACGCCTTGCAGAAGGCTTCCACGTCGGGCAGGGTGGTGTGGCCGTACTGCGCCGGTTCGCGGGTGCCCAGCAGGTTCAGGTTGGGGCCGTTCAAGATGAGGATTTTCTTCATGCGGTGCTCCGGAAAAGGGTGGGTGTTCAGGTGTGCCATTCGACCACACGCCCGCTGGCGGCAGCCTCGGCGATGGCCTGGGTGACCTTCAGGTTCTGCAGGCCGTCGCGGGCGCTCACCAGCGGGCTGGCCTCGCCGCGCACCACGGCGCCAAAGTGTTCCATCTGGTGCATGAGCGGGTCCTCGCGCACCAGGCCCACGGTGCCCACTTCAAACGGTTTCCACCACGAGCGGTCTTCATCGCGCGCGTAGGTTTTCAGGCGCATGGTGGGCACCGACAGGCTGCCGTGGGTGCCGGCCAGCACGTAGCAGTCTTCGTCTTCGTAGCTGGCGTAGGCCTGGTTTTCCTGGCTGGTCTGCTCCCAGCTGCGTGGGCAGGCGGCGGTGTCGCTGAGCATGAAACTGCCCAGCGCGCCGTTGGCAAAGCGCAGGTTGATGGCCACGGTGTCTTCCACCGCGAAGCCGCGGATGGCGTTGGACGCGAAGGCCTGCACGGCGTTTATTTCGCCACACAGCATGCGCAGGTTGTGCACCTCGTGGATCATGTTGATGAGGATCGGGCCACCGCCAGGTTCGCGGCGCCAGGGGCCGTCGTCGAAATAGGGGTTGGGCTTGAAGAAGGTGGCACTGCCCATCACCGCGACCAGCCGACCGAGCTGGCCGGACTGGAGCACTTGCCGGGCCTTGGCCATGATGGGGCTGTGGGCGCGGTGGTGGCCGATCAGCACCGGCACACCGCTGCGCTCGGCGGCGTCAACCAGCGTCTGGCCTTCGGCCACGCTGGTGGCGATGGGTTTTTCCAGCAGGATGGGCAGGCCGAAGTCGATGCACTGCAGCGCCTGTGGCACGTGCAGCGGGTTGGGCGTGGCCAGCACCACACCGTCGGGGCGGTCGCTGGCCAGCAGCGCGCCCAGGCTGGCGAACAGCGGCACACCGGCCTGCGCGGCCACGGCAGCGGCCGAAGGAGCAGGGTCCACCACGGCCGACAGCGCGCAGCTGGGGCTGGCCTGGAGCACGCGGATGTGGGCCAGACCGATCAGGCCAGCACCGGCAACGGCAATGCGGGTTTTGGGCATGGTGGAGGGAAAAGCGTGAAGTGGGTGCCTGCCAGCGCCGTCCCCTTGAGGGGGTGACGCGCCCTCAGGCGCGTCGCGGGGGTGGGTCAAATCACTTCCGGATTTTGGCCAGCTCGGCCTGCAGTTCCTTCACGGTTTCCTGGCCCACGTTCACCGCGTACTTGGCGGTCACCGGGCGCATCATGTCGCGCAGTTTGGCCACTTCGGCGGGCGGCAGCTGGGTGACCTGCATGCCGTTCTTCTTCATGTTGTCCAGCGCACCAGCGACCAGGGCGCGGGCCTGGGCGCGCTGGTACTTGGCGGCCTCCACAGCGGCTTCGCTGATGATCTTCTTCTGGCTGGCGTCCAGGCCATCCCAGAATTTTTTGCTGATCACCACCGACTGCGGGTTGTACTGGTGGTTGGACAGCACCAGGTGCTTCTGCACTTCGTAGAACTTGTTGGCGTTGATCACGGTGATCGGGTTTTCCTGACCGTCGATCGCCTTTTGCTCCAGCGCGGCGTACACCTCGGGGAAGGGCAGGGGCGTGGGGTTGGCGCCCACGGCCTTGACCCAGTCCACGTTGATCGGGTTGGGGATCACGCGCAGCTTCAGGCCAGCCAGATCGGCCACCGTGTTGATGGGGCGCCTGCTGTTGGTGATGTGGCGGAAACCCAGTTCGAAGTAGGCCAGACCGACGATGCCCTTTTCTTCCAGCTTGGCATGCAGCTTCTTGCCAAAGGGGCCGTCCACGACAAAGTCGGCTTCCTTCTCGTTGTTGAACATGAAGGGGAAGTCGTAGATGGCGAATTCCTTGACCTGCGAGGCGAAGATCCCCGAGTTCATCGAAGCCATCTCCAGCGTGCCGCCCTGGATGGCCGAGACGTTGGCCTGGTCGCTGCCCAGCGTGCCGCCGGGGAACAGGTTGACCTTGATCTTGCCGCCGGACTTGGCCGTGACAATCTCGGCGAACTTCTCCAGGCCCATCACGATGGGGTGGCCCTTGGGGTTCTGGGTCGCGAACTTGATGGTTTTGTCCTGGGCCTGCACCATGCCGAAGGAGGCAAGGGCCACAGCGGCGACCAGGGATTTGAGCATCAGACGTTTCATGGGGTCTCCTTGATGGATGGGTGGTGAAATCAGTACGCAGGAATCTGAGCCACCGCCCGTGGCGTACCTGTCACGGGCGGTATGAAAAAAATCAGTTGCCGATCAGCCAGCGCGCGGGTGCCATGATGAGCTCGGGGAACAGCACCATCAGGAACATCAAAGCGAACTGAGCGAGCATGAAAGGCCAGACGCCCCTGGTGACTTCGTCCATGCTGACCTTGCCGACGCCGGCCACAGTGTTGAGCACCGTGCCCACCGGCGGCGTGATCAGGCCGATGGCGTTGTTCATCATGAACATCACGCCGAAGTACACCGGATCGATACCGGCGGCCTTGACGATGGGCATCAGCACCGGCGTGAGGATCAGGATGGTGGGCGTCATGTCCATGGCGGTGCCGACGACGATCACCAGGATCATGATGGCGAACATCAGCAGCTTGGGGCTGTCCAGCAGCGGCTGCAGCAGCTCGACCAGCTGGTCGGGCAACTGGGCCACCGTGATCAGCCAGGCCGAGACCATGGCTGCGGCCACCAGGAACATGATGACCGCCGTGGTCTTGGCCGCGGCCAGAAACAGGCCGTAGAGCTGGCTGAACTTGAGTTCGCGGTAGACGAACAGCGAGATCATCAGGGCATACACCGCGGCCACCACGGCGGCTTCGGTGGGCGTGAACACGCCGAACTTCAGGCCAACGATCACGATCACCGGAAGCCCCAGGGCGTAGGCCGCTTCCTTGAGCGCATGAACCACTTCGCTGCGGTTCTTGCGGGCCGGCGGGCTGACCATCTCCTTGCGCGCCACCCACCACCAGGTCAAGCACAGCGTGACCGCCAGCATCAGGCCCGGGGCAATGCCGGCCAGGAACAGCTTGGAGATCGACACATTGGCCGCGACGCCGAAAATCACGAAGCCGATGCTGGGCGGGATGATGGGCGCGATGATGGAGGCCGAGGCCAGCAGACCGGCCGAGCGGGCCTTGTCGTGACCGGCGTGCACCATCATCGGCAGCAGCAGGGCCGAGAGAGCGGCGGCGTCGGCCACGGCCGAACCGGACAGCGCGGCCATGATCACCGCGGCCATGATGGCCACATAACCCAGACCGCCGCGCACATGGCCCACCAGCGCCATGGCGAACAGCACGATGCGCTTGGACAGGCCACCGGCGTTCATGATTTCACCGGCCAGCATGAAGAAGGGTACGGCCAGCAGCGGGAAGCTGTTGGAGCCTTCGATCAGGTTCTGCGCCAGGATCTGGGCGTCGAACAGGTCCAGGTGCCACATCAGCGCGGCACCGCTGAGCAGCAGCGAGAAAGAGATGGGGATGCCCAGCGCCATGGCGGCGATCAGGGAGCCCAGAAAAATGGCGATGGTCATGATCGGTCTGCCGGGCTTTATGGATGGGGGTTGCCGTGGGGCATGTCGTCGTTTTCACGAATGCCGATCAGGTCTTTGTCGGGCATCTGGCCCGAGAGCAGGCGCCAGAGGTTGTAGACCAGGATCGGTGCACCCAGCACGGCGAACACCACGCCGCTGGCGTAGAAGTAGCCCATGGAGGTTTCCATCACGGCGCTGGTGGAGTCCCAGTTGATCTGGGTCTGCTTCAGGGCGCCCTCGAAGATCAGCCAGCAGATGAACAGCATCAGCACGTAGCTGATGCCCAGGCACAGCCGCTGCCCCGCCACCGGCAGGCGCGAGATGAGCGAGTCGGTGCCCAGGTGGGCCCGTTCGTTGAGCGCCACCACGCCACCCAGGAACGTCATCCACACGAAAAGCCAGCGCGAGAGCTCTTCCGACAGGGTCAGGCCGGAGTTGAAGCCGTAGCGCATGACAACGTTGCCAAACACCATGACCACCATCAGCACGAGGCTGAGGGCCATGAGGACAGACAGAGCCCGGCAGTATTGGTTGATGAGTTTCTGGATCACGGGGTGTCTCCTGCAGATTCGAATGCGTTAATGTACGAACTGGTTAGTTTTTGCGGATCGGGGATTACCCTTATTTGGGTGCCGTCGGACGACCCAGTGTTTTCCAGAGCGAGGTGACCGATAGCCCAGGATGCGGTGGAACCGGCTTTGCCGGGCCGCTCGCATCGACCCCTGGGGGGTGACGCCGAAGGCGGCGCGGGGGGGACTACGCCTTCACGTAGCGCACGATCATGTCCACCACGGCGGCGCGGCGGTGCGTGGCCACGCCGGGGGTGGCGAAATCGCGCTTGAAGATCAGGCCAAAGGTGTGGCGGTTGGAGACGTTGAAGAACGTCAGCGCCGAGATGGAGGCGTGGATGTCGATCGGGTCCAGCCCCGGGCGGAACGCGCCGCTGGCCACACCGCGTTCGTACAGCTTGTGGATCGACGCAATGGCCGGCACGTTGAGTTGCTGGATGCTCTTGCTCTGCGCCAGGAACAGGCCGCGGTTCATGTTTTCCGAGACCACCAGGCGGATGTAGGTCTCGTTGCCGGCGTGGTGGTCGAAGGTGAATTCCACCAGCCGGCGCAGCGCCGCTTCGGGCTCCAGGTCCTCCAGCTTGAGCTGGCCTTCGATCCCCCGCATGCGGCGGTACGACTCCTCCAGCACGGCCAGGTACAGGCCCTCCTTGCTGCCGAAGTAGTAATAGATCATGCGTTTGCTGGTTTGCGTGGCGGCGGCGATCTCGTCGATCCGCGCCCCCGCCAGTCCCTTTTCGGCGAACTCCGCCATGGCCACGGCCATGATGTTGGCCATGGTGCGCTCGGGGTCGTTGGTTCGGGTCGTCTCTTTCACGGCCAGTGGCCTGGCGCGAACCGCTTGCCTCGTGGAATGTACTGGTTCGTTCATTTCGGCAGTATAGGGTCTGCCGGGCATGTCGCGTTCAGAAGCCGCTAACATCAACCTACGGTTTCATTTTTTGCCTTTCACCTGTTTATCGCGAAACACCGCCCTGCGCCATGCCCCAAGCCACTGCCCGCGACACCGCTTCGGCCTTTCGAAAAAAACCGGTTCAATTTGCCCCTACGCCCTGGAGCGGGCGGGTGGACCCAGACGAATGCCACCGCCCCGGGGGCCTGCTCACCGCAGCGCTGATGCAGTGCGCCGGCGAGCGCGACCTGTCGCAAAGTGACTTGGCGAGCGCCCTGGGCGTGTCGTATTGGGACGTGAGCCAGTTGCGCATCGGATTTCGGCCCATCGAATCCATTAAGGACGAGCTCGCCGATGCCTGCGCTGTTTTTCTCGGTGTGCCGCGCCTGACCGTTGTCATGCTCGCTGGCCTGCTGGACCCGCAAGATGCACTGGCTACGGCGGCGCTCACGGGCGAAGACATCGTGCACGCGCGCCATTTGCTCGCGACCGAAGCGCCGGATGTGGCGCTGGATGTGCAGCTCAACCGGGCGCGCCCCTTGCAGGCGATGGCGGTGGATGAGTTGGTTGAGCTGCACCGCACCTACGGCAGCAACCCGGCCATGTGTGCGGCTTTGCGCGCAGAGTTGGGCTACCGCCCCATGTCCAAAACAGAGTTGCTGCGTGTCGCGTTGGGCAGCGGGGTGCAGGCAGCCCCGGCGCCTCAACACGACACCGAACCGCTCCAGGCGGCGCCCGCCTCGGCGATCCTCCGTTGCGCCTGCTGCCAGAAGCGTCTGCGCATCCCACTGATGGACAGCCCGGGTGACATCCGTTGCCCCGCGTGCCAAACCGAGTACGCGGTGCATTGGCAAGCTTCGGTGTGTGTGGTGCAGCGCCTTGAGCCGCCGCTAGACGACGCTGCCTTTGAAGACGGCACAGACCCACAACCCGACTTGTCGCACACGCCACCGGCCGATCCCTGGGCGGTATTGGGTGTGGCCGAGGGCAGTCCGTGGGCCGAGGTCGAGCGCGCACGGCGCATGCTGCTGCAGCAATACCACCCGGACCGCCTGGGCCACGTGCCGCCGCTGGTGCACAAGCTGGCCGAAGACGCGTTCAAACAGGTGAACGATGCTTACGACGCGTTGAAGGCGCAGCGGTAAACACACCGCTGGCTACCTGCCACCGACCGCGTCAAGGCGCCGGGCCTTCCAAACCCGCGCGTCGCAGCGGGTTGAAACCCGTCACCAGCGCGGTCGCCAGCAACACCAGCGCACCGCCGGCAAAAATGCCCGGCGACAGCGCTTCGCCCAGAAAAATGTGGCCCCAGGTGACGCCAAACACCGGGATCAAAAAAGCCGGGCTCATGGCCGCCACCGGCGACACATGGCGAATGATGCGCAGGTGCACCCAATAGGCGAGGCCCGAGGTCACCACGCCCAGCATCAGCAGCACCCCCAGCGTTGCCGGCGTGAACTGCGCTTGCGGCAGCCCCCAGACCGCGCCCGGGAGCAACAACACGAGCGACATGGCGTGAATGCCCGCAGCAATGGCCAGGGGCTGCATGCGGGTGGTGGCGCGTTTCATGAGCGATGTGGAAAAGCCGTAACAAGCGGCCGCCGTGATGCAGGCCAGCGCGGCGGCCAGCGTGGCGGCATCGGGCTGCACCGGCCCCAGCCGCACGATCAGGGCCACGCCCAGAAAACCGAACAGGCAGCCCAGCAGCTTGCGCGCAGACAGGGTGTCTTCCTTGAGCCAGGCCGCGCCCAGCGTGCCAAACAGCACCGCCGTGGTGTTGAGCAGGGCGCTGTAACCCGCCGGCAGGCGCAGCGCCGCCCATGAAAACAGCAGAAAAGGCGCTGCCACCGACAACACGCCCAGCCACAGCAGCTCGCGCCAGTGTGGCCAGGGCCAGCGGTGGTTCAGCGCGCGCATGACGATGGCCAATGTGACCGCGGCCAAGCCCACCCGGCCACCCGCCAGCACCAGGGGCCCCAGCAGCGGGCTGGCGATGCGCAGAAACAAAAACGAGGCGCCCCACAAGGCAGAGAGGCCGATGAGTTGTGCGAAGTGTTTGTTGTTCACCGCGCGATTGTGCGGGGCTTTTGTGTGGTGGTCTGTCTGGTCGGGGCTCTTGGCGGCCTTGTGTCAACCCGCCCGCCGCATCGCCATGGCCGTTTGCGTGTTCCCCAGGCCCTCGACACCCGCCGCAGCGCCCAGACGATCGCGTTCTTCGCGGTTCTGGCCGAGCTTGGACTTGCCCACCAGACGGGTGATTTCAATTTCGATGCCGACGATGGCCTGCAGCAGGCCGGTGATGAACTCGGGCGCCGATTCGCCCATCGTCCAGGGCTGGGGCTGCTCTGAACGTTGTTCGTGTTCGCGCGTGAGGCGCGCCACCAGGCCGCGCACGAAGCGCTCGTCGTCCATCACGCGCAGGCGGCCGTGGGCGTGCACCACCTGGTAGTTCCAGGTGGGCACATGACGGTGGTGTTCGGGCTTGCTGGGATACCAGTTGGGCGAAATATAGGCATCGCTTGCCTGAAAGACCACCAGCACATCGGCGCCCTCGGCCGGTACCTCGCGCCACACCGGGTTGGCCCGCGCCACATGGGCGCGCAGCGCGCCGTGCAGGCCCGTGTCCTCCATCAGCTCGAACGGAATGTGGTTGGCGTCCAGCCCGCCCGGCCCGAGGGTGATGAGCGCGCCCAGCGGGTGTTCGCGCATCACGCGCTGCAGTTCACCGGGGCGGTGTTCTTCGAAGGGGGTGGGTAGGTACATGGCTTTTCAGTGGGGCGCTGGCGGTTCAGCAAGCCTTTATAGCGCGAGCGGCCGGGGAGGCCTACGGGTCAAGCGTATCAGCACCGGGTCTCGCCGCAGCAGACGCACAAGCTGCTGACGGTGCCCGCGGTTGGCCTCTGAATTTCAGGTGCCCTGCAGCGCGTGGCGCACCAGCAATGCCGCCAACAGCCACATGGTGGCGCCGATCAGCCCGTCCAACACCTGCCAGGCCCGGGGCCTGGCAAACAGCGGTGCCAGCCAGCGCGCGCCAAAACCCAGCGCCGTGAACCAGCTGAGGCTGGCGGTGCTCGCGCCCGCCACGAACCAGCCTTGCAGCCCGTCCGGTTGCTGGGCGCCAATGCTGCCCACCAGCAGCACCGTGTCCAGGTACACATGGGGGTTGAGCAAGGTGAAGGCGGCGGCTTGCGCCAGGGCGGCGCCGTGGCTCAAGCCCACGCCGCCCTCGGCCGCCTGCAGCCGGCTCGCACGGCGCGCACGCTGAAGCGCTTGCCAGCCGTACCACGCCAGAAAGGCCGCACCGGCCAGCGCCATGGCCTGCGCGAGGGCGGGTTGGCGGCCCAGCGCCTGGGCCATGCCCAGCACACCGGCGGTGATCAGCGTCGCGTCGGCCAGTGCGCAGAACAGCACCACGCTCGCCACATGCTCGCGCCGCAGCCCCTGGCGCAGCACAAAGGCGTTTTGTGCGCCGATGGCCACAATCAGACCCAGGCTCAGGACCAGGCCTTGCAGGAAGACCGGAAACACCGGCGAAATGAAGGGTGGAAGGATGTCCATGCGTCGAGATTGTCGGTGTTCAGCAACGAAGGCAACTGGTCGTGCATTCACCCCACTGAGAAGGACCGCATGCGCCACCGAGCCTGGAAACGGCAGGTGACCGCGCTGTATCCGCTGGAGATGCCGGTGATGACTGAGCATGTTGCCCACGTGCAGGCTCAACTTTTGGGTGAATGGGCTACAGGTTCGAGTGGGCCACCAGGGCGCGCGCTGGCGGCCCCACTCGGACCTGTTCAACTGCCGTTTCTGGGCTGAAGCGTGCCGCCGTCGGGGCCCTGCCTGGCCGTGACCGATTGGCCCGCCGCGGCGGCCATCACCAGCCCCATGACCAGGCACTGCAGGCGCTCGCCCAGGATCAGCACACCCAGCAGCGCAGCCACAGCGGGTCGCAGGCGGGTCATGATGCCCAAGGCCTTGTGCGGCAGGAGTTTCAGGACCACCATTTCGAGCCCGATGGGCGTGTCATCGGACGCCGAGACAGTGGGCACCACGTCAGCAGCAACAGCGCGGCGGAGCAGCCGACGCGCTGGGCTGTGGTGCGCAGCGAGCCGACTTGCGGGCACAGCGGTGTGGCGAACGAGGTGCCGATTCCCCGCGCCACCAACGGGCCGAACACGGCCAGCAGGGGTACGGTCTGTGCACCAGAGGTGCGAGTTTCCGGTGGTGCCAGGTGATCTGCCGCCGGGCCGTCCCCAATTGGGTCGACCTCTCCGGGGAGCGACCCACGCAGCAGCAGAGCGCGGGGCTCCGCTTAGACCAGCGGGACGGTGAAGCGCGCGATCACCGGCCTCGTGTCCGGGCGCACGCCGCGCCACCATTCGAAGGCTTCGGCCGCCTGCTCCACCAGCATGCCCACACCGTCGGCGATGTTCGTCACGCCAGCGGTCTGGGCCTGCTTCAGGAAGGGCGTGAGGCCTTTCCCGTACACCAGTTCATAGGCCAATGCGCCGGGCGCGAAAGTGCTGGCGGCCAGTGGCAGATCGGCCTGCGCGAGGCCGGTGGAGGTGGCGTTGAGCACCACGTCGAAGGACTCGCCTGCGAGCGCGTCGTAGCCCCCGGTCTGCAGCGTGGCGTGGGCCGCGAAGTCGCGTTTCAGGCCATGCGCCTTGTCGGCGGTGCGGTTGGCGATGGCGATCAGCGCCGGCTTCTGCGCCGCGATGGGCAGGATGGCGCCGCGCGTGGCGCCGCCGGCGCCGCAGATCAGCACACGTTTGCCGGCGAGCGATACGCCCAGGTTGCGCTGGATGTCGTTCACCAGGCCCAGGCCGTCGAAGTTCTGCGCATAGATGCGGCCGCCCTCGAACTTGAGCGCGTTCACCGCGCCGGCCAGGCGGGCGGACTCCATTGGGTCGGTGGCAATCTCAAAGGCCTGCAGCTTGAATGGAATCGTCACATTCATGCCCCGGCCTCCGGCGGCGATGAAGGCATGCACGGTGGTCTTGAAGCCGTCCAGCGGGCCTTCAATGGTGGTGTATTCAATGTCCTGTCCGGTGGCCTGCGCGAAAGCGCCGTGGATCAGCGGCGACTTGCTGTGGCCTATGGGATTGCCGATGACGGCGTAGCGGTCGGTCATGGTGCGGGGGAAAAAAGCGAAGTTCCGATTGTCGCGCAAGCCCGTTTTCGTGCGCGGGTCAGGTGGTCGCCGTAACATCCGGTCCCATGAGCACCACCCTGAACATCGATTTCGTGTCCGACGTCTCCTGCCCCTGGTGTGCGATCGGCCTTTCGGCGCTGGAGCAGGCGCTTGCTGCGGTGAAGGGCAACATCGCCGCCGAGTTGCACTTCCAGCCTTTCGAGCTGAACCCGCAGATGGGCCCCGAGGGCCAGGACATCACCGAACACCTGACGCAGAAATACGGCAGCACCGGCGAGCAGCAGGCGCAGATCCGCGCCACTATTTGCCAGCGCGGCGCCCAGGCTGGGTTCACCTTCAAGCCCGAAGGCCGTGGCCGTATCTGGAACACGTTTGACGCCCACCGCCTGCTGCTGTGGGCTGGCAAAGAAGGTGCTCCGGGCCAGCAGCACGCACTCAAAAAAGCGCTGCTGACGGCCTACCACGGCCGCGCCGAAAGCCCGGCCGATTACGCGGTGCTGCTGGCCTGCGCCGAGCAGGCCGGGCTGGACGGCACCCGCGCCCGCGCGGTGCTTGAGGGCGGCGAGTTTGCTCAGGACGTGCGCGAGCGGGAGCAGTTTTACAACGCCAACGGTATCCATTCGGTACCGGCCGTCATCATCAACGACCGCCACCTCATCTCCGGCGGCCAGCCGGCCGCCGTGTTCGAGCAGGCGCTGCGCCAGATCGCCGACGGCGCCTGAGCCACCGCCCGTTCGGTGCCGGGGGCGGCAGCGCCTGACCCCCGAGCGCTCGCGCTCCCCGCGCGAAAGCCCGGCCCCATTCGTGCGTGCCGGGCCGCCCCCCTCTCTTTCCTTGCGCCTGGATGACCTGAGGCGCCGCTCGCTGCGCGCGTCCGGCGTCGCGCCTGGCGCTGCCGGCTGTCACCCCTGATTCTGTGGGTACATGCAAAGATGTTGTCATATATGGTCATTTGCTTATGAAGCTGGTGGCGCCACTTCTCGTGAACTTGTAGCTGTGCAACATAGGGAAACCACCTAGTTTTTCATACTTCTGACGTTTGACTCTCTTCGGTTCAAACTCTAGAATATGCAAACATGTTGTCTTAAATGTTCTTCCGAACCTGCCGCTCGGAAGCTGTCTGTCGGAATACCCAAGGAGTATGGAATGCGCAATCTGAGTGGAAAAACCGTGATCGTGACCGGTGGTGGTGGTGGCATTGGCGGGGCGACCAGCCGCCGTTTTGCCGAGGAGGGCGCCAAGGTGGCGGTCTTCGACATGAACCTGGACGCCGCCCAGAAAGTGGTCGATGGCATTCAGGCCGCTGGCGGCACCGCCCAGGCCTTCAGGTGCGATATCACCAACCGCGCCGAAGTGGATGCAGCCGTGGCCGCGACCGAGGCCGCACTCGGCCCGATCGACGTGCTGGTGAACAACGCCGGTTGGGATGTCTTCAAGCCTTTCACCAAGACCGTGCCCGCCGAGTGGGAAAAGCTGATCGCCATCAACCTGACCGGCGCCCTGCACATGCTGCACGCGGTGCTGCCCGGCATGGCCGAGCGCAAGAGCGGTCGCATCGTGAACATCGCCTCCGACGCCGCGCGCGGTGGTTCGTCCGGTGAGGCTGTCTATTCCGCCTGCAAGGGTGGACTGGTGGCGCTGTCCAAGACGCTGGCCCGCGAGCACGCCCGCCAGAACATCACCGTCAACGTGGTCTGCCCTGGCCCAACCGACACCGCCCTGCTGGCCGGTGTGGCCGAAGGCGCGCGCGACCCGGCCAAGCTGCTCGAAGCCTTCCGCAGCGCCATCCCGTTGGGCCGCCTGGGCCAGCCCGACGACCTGGCCAGCGCAATCGCCTTTTTCGGCAGCGACGACGCCGGCTTCATCACCGGTCAGGTCATCTCCGTCTCTGGCGGTTTGACCATGCACGGCTGATCGCGAGCCACCTTCCTTTTTACGAACACCCGAGGAGCACTCACATGAATTTCGAAGACATCCTGTACGAAGTCCGCAACGGCGTGGCCTGGATCACCATCAACCGCGCCGACAAGATGAACGCCTTTCGCGGCACCACCTGCGACGAGATCATCAAGGCCTTGAACAAGGCCGGTTACGACCGCGAGGTGGGCTGCATCGTGCTGGCCGGCGCCGGCGACCGCGCCTTTTGTACCGGCGGCGACCAGTCCGCACACGACGGCAATTACGACGGCCGCGGCACCATCGGCCTGCCGATGGAAGAGCTGCACACCGCGATCCGCGACGTGCCCAAGCCGGTGATCGCCCGTGTGCAGGGTTTCGCCATCGGTGGTGGCAACGTGCTGTGCACGATCTGCGACCTGACCATCTGTTCCGAAAAAGCCATCTTCGGCCAGGTCGGCCCCAAGATGGGTTCGGTGGACCCCGGCTACGGCACGGCCTTCCTGGCCCGTGTGGTGGGCGAGAAGAAGGCCCGCGAGATCTGGTACCTGAACAAACGCTATTCCGGCCAGGAAGCGGTGGACATGGGGCTGGCCAACATCTGCGTGCCGCACGAGAAGCTGGACGAGACGGTGCAGGAATGGGCCGAAACCATCTGCGAACGCAGCCCGACCGCGATCGCTATCGCCAAGCGCAGCTTCAACATGGACACGGCGCACCAGAGCGGCATCGCCGGCATGGGCATGTACGCGCTGAAGCTGTACTACGACACGGAAGAGTCGCGCGAGGGCGTGAACGCACTCAAGGAAAAACGCAAGCCCGAGTTCCGCAAGTACGCCAAGTAACACGACGGAGTGCCACGATGAACCCGAACCCCTACATCGACGAAGACCTGCAGGCGCTGGCCGAAACCGCGCGCCGTTTTGCCGACGAGCGCGTCAAGCCCGGTTTCCAGGAGCGCGACAAGACCCGTGTGCTCGACCGCACCCTGCTGCGCGAGATGGGTGAACTCGGCTTCATCTGCCCCGAGCTGCCCGAGCAGTTCGGTGGCTTGGGGCTGGGCTGCCTGGCCGCGGGTGTGATCCACGAAGAGATTGCGCGCGCCGACCTGAGCTTCTCCTACCTGAACCTGCTGGCTTCGCTCAACAGCCAGATCCTCTCCAAGTACGGCAAGCCCGAGGTGGTGGGCCCCTGGCTGAAAAAGATCGTGCAGGGCGAGGCGATCTGCGCCATTGCGCTGACCGAGCCGCGTGGCGGATCGGATGCCGCCAATCTGCGCCTGCGCATCGAGCGTGACGGTGACTTCTATGTCATCAACGGGGAGAAGACCTCCATCTCCGCCGCCGACCAGGCCGACATCACCGTGGTGTTCGGCCGCACCGGCACGCCCGAAGACGGCGCCCACGGCGTGACCGCGCTGCTGGTGCCGATGGACACCCCCGGTCTCACCACCAACCGCTTCGACTGCCATGGCCAGCGCGCCATCGGCCGCGGCTCCATCTTTTTCGAGAACGTGCGCGTGCCGGTGAGCCACCGCCTGGGCGATGAGAACAAGGGCTTTGTGCAGGTGATGCACGGCTTCGACTTTTCGCGCTCGCTGATCGGCCTGCAGTGCCTGGCCGTGGCGCGCGTGGCGCTGGACGAGACCTGGGAATACATCACCCAGCGCCAGGCTTTCGGCCAGCCGCTGTCGGCCTTCCAGGGCGTGACGCACCCGCTGGCGCAGTTCGACACCGAGGTGGAAGGCGCGCGCCTGGTCTGCCTGCAAGGCCTGTGGCTGAAAGACAAGGGCCTGCCGCATTCCGCCGAGGCCGGCATGGCCAAGTGGTGGGGTCCCAAGCTGGCTTACGACGTGATCCACCAGTGCCTGCTGTGCTTTGGTCACGGCGGCTACGACCGCGGCCTGATGGAACAGCGCATGCGCGACGTGCTCGGCTTCCAGATCGGTGACGGTACGGCCCAGATCATGAAAACCATCATCGCCCGCACCCGCGCCGGGCGCAAGAACGTACCGGCCTGATCGGATCAATTCACACGCCACACCCGGAGACAAGACCATGGAATTCGACGCCGTCCTCATCCCGCCCCGCCGCGCCCAGAGCGTGGCCCAGGGCTTCTGGCCCGACCGCACCATCAACGACGAGCTGGACGCCTGCGTCGCGGCTTGCCCTGACAAGCTGGCGCTCACGGCGGTGCAGGCCGAAAGCGGCGCCACCACCCGCTTCACCTACCACGAGCTGGCGGCCATGGCCGACCGCGTGGCTCTGGGCCTGGCGAAACTGGGGGTGGGCAAGAACGACATCGTCGCCTGCCAGCTGCCCAACTGGTGGCAGTTCACCGTGGTCTACCTGGCGTGTTCGCGCATCGGCGCGGTGATGAACCCGCTGATGCACATTTTCCGCGAGCGCGAACTGTCGTTCATGCTCAAACACGGCGAGGCCAGGCTGCTGATCGTGCCCAAGGTGTTCCGGGGGTTCGACTTCGAGCAGATGGCCACCGACCTGCAGCCCAGCCTGCCCGACCTGAAACACATCGTCGTGGTCAATGGCACCGGCGCCAACAGCTTCGAGGCCTTGCTGAGCGGCCCTGCCTGGGAGAACGAGCCTGGTGCGCGGGAGATCCTGACGCGCCACCGCCCCGGCCCGGATGACGTCACCCAGATCATCTACACCTCGGGCACCACCGGTGAGCCCAAGGGCGTGATGCACACCGCCAACACGGTGATGGCCAACATCATTCCCTACGCGCAGCGCCTGCAGCTGGACGCCGAAGACGTGGTGCTGATGGCCTCGCCCATGGCGCACCAGACCGGTTTCATGTACGGGCTGATCATGCCGATCGTGCTCAAGGCCAGTGCCGTGCTGCTGGATGTCTGGGAGCCGCTCAAGGCGATCGACCTGATCCGCGCCGAAGGCTGCAGCTTCACCATGGCGTCCACGCCGTTCCTGACCGACCTCGCCAAGAACGTGGCCGAATCCGGCAAGACCGTGCCCACGCTCAAGACCTTCCTGTGTGCGGGTGCACCGATCCCCGGCCCGCTGGTCGAGCAGGCCCGCGCCGTGCTGGGCACCAAGGTCGTGTCCGCCTGGGGCATGACAGAGAACGGCGCCGTCACGCTGATCCAGCTCGACGACCCGGACGAGCGCGCCTTCACCACCGACGGCTTGCCGCTGCCCGGTGTCGAACTCAAGGTGGTGGATTTCGACGGTGTCGCCTTGCCCGCAGGAGAGGCCGGCAAGTTGCTGGTGCGTTCGGTTTCCAATTTCGGCGGTTACCTCAAGCGCCCGCACCTCAACGGCACCGACGCCGAGGGCTGGTTCGACACCGGCGACCTCGCGCGCCTGGACGCCCAGGGTTATGTCCGCATCACCGGCCGCAGCAAGGACGTGATCATCCGCGGTGGCGAGAACATTCCGGTGGTCGAGATCGAGGCCCTGCTGTATCGGCACCCGGCGATAGCCATGGCCGCCGTGGTGGCCTACCCCGACGAACGACTGGGTGAGCGCGCCTGCGCGGTGGTGGTGCCCAAGGCGGGCCAGACCATCGACCTGCCGTCCATCGTGGAGTTCATGAAGACCCAGAAGGTGGCGGTGCAGTACATCCCCGAACGGCTGATCGTGCGCGACGCCATGCCGTCCACGCCGTCCGGAAAGATTCAGAAGTTCAAGCTGCGCGCCATGGTGCGCGAAGGCCTTTCCTGATTTCCCGTTCCACCGATTCCCCCGCTGAAAACAAGCCCCAACCCGGAGACAAGCCCATGTTCAATTCCCAGTCATCCCCTCTGCGCCGCCGCCTGATCCAGGTCGCAGCCGCCACCTTGTGTGGTTTCACTGCCGTCGGCACCGCCCAGGCCCAGGCCTGGCCCGCCAAGCCGATCCGGCTCGTGGTCGGCTTTGCGCCCGGCGGCACGACCGACGTCATGGCCCGCGTGATGGCCCAGTCGCTGAGCGAGGCGCTAGGCCAGACGGTCCTGGTGGAAAACAAGCCTGGTGCCAGCGGCAACATCGCCGCCGCTGAAGTCATCCGCGCCACGGCGGATGGCTACACCTTCCTGCTGGCGCCGACCTCCTTCGAGACCGCCAACCCCTACCTGTTCAAGCAGACCATCGCGCCCGCGAAGGACCTGACCCCGGTCGCCGGGGTGGGTCGCAGCCAGATGTACCTGCTGGTCAAACCGGAATCCCCTTTCAAGGACGCCAGGGAACTGGTCGCCTTCGCGCGTGCCAACCCCGGAAAGCTGTCTTACACATCGGCTGGCGCCGGCACGCCACCGCATCTGGCGGGTGAGCTGTTCAAGAAGGTCACCGGTATCTTCAGCACGCACATCCCTTACCGTGGCGCCGCGCCGGCCCTGCAGGACGTGATGGGCAACCAGGCGGACTACGTGTTCGATCCGGGTATCGGTTTCCCGCACGTGCGCGCCGGCAAGGTGCGCATGCTGGCCGTGGCCGGCGCCAAGCGTTCGAGCTTCTTCCCCAATGTGCCGACACTGGCGGAACTCGGCTTCAAGGGCGCCGAGCTGGACATCTGGTTCGGCCTCTGGGCACCCAACGGCACGCCCGCCGACGTCACGGCGCGCATGGGCAAGGAAATCGCCAAGGCACTGACCCAGGCCAACACCAAGACGCGCTACGAAGCAGCGGGTGCGGAACCCATTGGCCTCGACAACGCAGAATTCCGTACCCTGCTCGTGAACGAGGCCAAGCTGTTGTCCGGGCTCATCAAGGACGCCAAGATCAGCGTGGACTGAACGGCCCTGGTCTATCGCGCCCGGCACTTTCCCGTGATCGGCTTTGATCGATCACGTTCTCGCATCTGCCCCAAGGGTTCAGGATTCCTCGGGGTGGACTGGCGAAAACCAATCTCCGACACCCGACCACACCATGAACGAACAACTGGTTCTTGTTGAAACACGCGGCCGGGTGGGCGTGCTTACGCTCAACCGGCCGAAACAGCTCAACGCGCTCAACGATGCCCTGATGGATCAGCTGGGTGCGGCCCTGCTGGCCTTCGATGCCGATGCCGACATCGGCGCCATCGTCATCACCGGAAACGCCAAGGCGTTTGCCGCCGGTGCCGATATCGAGGCCATGGCCGACTGGTCGTTCATGGACGTCTACCAGGGCGGCTTCATCACCCGCAACTGGGAAACCATTCGCCAGGTGCGCAAGCCGGTGCTGGCCGCGGTGGCCGGGTTTGCCATGGGCGGCGGCTGCGAGCTGGCGCTGGCCTGCGACATCATCGTCGCAGCCGAATCGGCCAAGTTCGCACTGCCCGAAATCAAGCTCGCCATGCTGCCCGGCGCCGGTGGCACGCAGCGGCTGCCGCGCGCCATCGGCAAGGCCAAGGCGATGGACATGTGCCTCTCGGCCCGCATGCTCGACGCTCAGGAGGCCGATCGCTACGGTCTCGTCTCTCGCGTGGTGCCCGACGCTGAACTGCTGGACCAGACCCTGGCCCTGGCCGAAAAGATCGCCGGCTTCTCGTTGCCCGCGCTCATGGCCATCAAGGCGTCGGTGAACCGGGCCTGGGAGAGCCCCTTGACCGAGGGCATCCTGTTTGAGCGCCACGCGCTGTATGAGCGATTTGCCAGTGCCGATGCCCACGAAGGCATGCATGCCTTTCTGGACAAGCGCCCCCCGGTGTTCCAGCACCGTTGATGCCGTCCTGACGGTCCGTCTTCCTCCCCCTCTTCATCGGAGCTGAGCCATGCCAGTCGAAGTCCTCCCGCCCGCCGGCGCCGTATGGTGGCCCGATCGCCACACCCTGGACAACGCCAACCTCACGCGCTTCATGCGCGCATTGGGGGTTGACAGTTTCGAGGCGCTCAACGAACGCGCCAGCGCCGATCCGGCCTGGTTCCATGACGAGTTGATCCGTTTCCTCGACTACCGCTTCCAGCAACCTTACGAGCAGGTGCTGGATCTGAGCGATGGGCTGCCTTTCGCCCGCTGGTGCGTGGGCGGTACGACCAACGTGGTGCTCAACTGCATTGACCGGTGGCGCAATACGGCGCGCTACACGCAGCCGGCGCTGGTCTGGGAAGATGAAGACGGCACCGTGGTCACCCGTACCTTTGCCGATCTGGACCGCGAAACCTGCCAGCTCGCCTGGGGCCTGCGCAGCCTGGGCTTGGGGCGCGGCGACGTGGTGGGCATGTTCCTGCCCAACCTACCGGAGGCCGCCGCTGCCATGCTGGCCGTGGCCAAGATTGGCGGCATCGTGCTGCCCATGTTTTCGGGCTTCGGCGCCGAGGCCATCGCGCAGCGCCTGAACGATGGCCGCGCCAAGGCCCTGATCACGGTCGACGGCTCCTTGCGGCGTGGCAAGCCCGTCGGCGCCAAGGTGGTCGCCGACGAGGCACTGCGCCACTGCCCCGGCGTGCGCCACGTCGTGGTGCTGGGCCATCTGGCCACCGAGCACGAGTGGCAAGCGGGGCGCGATCACTGGTGGCACGAGCTGGCCGCCGGCGCGCCCGAGGACTTCACGTCCGTGCCGACGGAAGCCATGCCCGCCGACGATCCGTTCCTGCTGATGTTCACCTCGGGCACCAGCGGCAAGCCCAAGGGTGTGGTGCACACGCATTGTGGTTTCCCGGTCAAGACGGCGCTGGACATGTCGATCTGCATGGACCTCAAGCCGGACGACCGCTTCCTCTGGATGTCGGACATGGGCTGGCTGGTGGGGCCGATCCTGGTCTTCGGCGGCCTGCAGGTCGGTGCCACGGTGGTGCTGGCCGAAGGCGCGCCCAACTATCCCGAACCCGACCGCCTGTGGCGCCTGATCGAGCGCCACCGCGTCAGTTACCTGGGTCTCGCACCCACGGTGGCACGCCTGTCGATGTCGATCGAGGCAGCGGCCTTTGCCCAACGCGACCTCTCCTCCCTGCGCGTCATCGTGTCCACCGGCGAGCCCTGGACGCCCGAGGCCTGGCAGTGGACCTTCGAACGCGTGGGCCAGCGCAAGGTCCCGCTGCTCAACTACTCCGGCGGCACCGAGATTGGCGGCATCCTGACCGGCACGGTGATCCATCCGCTCAAGCCCTGCGCCTTTGCCGGCCCGGTGCCGGGTACCGGTGCCGATGTGGTCGATGCCGAGGGCGCCAGTGTCGGCCTGGGGGTGACGGGCGAGCTCGTGATGCGAACCCCCAGCATTGGCCTCACACGCGGTCTGTGGCACGACCGCGAGCGCTACCTGGAGAGCTACTGGTCGCGCCTGCCGGACCTGTGGGTGCATGGCGACTTCGCCAGCCGCGACGCCGACGGCATGTGGTACGTGCACGGCCGTTCCGACGACACCCTGAAGATCGCGGGCAAGCGCACCGGGCCGTCCGAAATCGAAGGGCTGCTGATGGCCACCGGACTGCTGCTTGACGCAGCGGTGATCGGTGTGCCGGACCCCATCAAAGGCACGGCGGTGGTCTGTGTCTGCGTCCCGCGCCCGGGCATCGATCAGGATGGTGCGGTCAAACGCCTGTCTTCCGCGGTGACCGCCGGGCTGGGCGGGGCGTTCAAGCCGGCCCAGGTGGTGTTCGTGGCCGACCTGCCGCGCACCCGCAACATGAAGGTAATGCGACGCGTGGTCCGTTCGGCCTGGCTGGCCGAAGACACGGGCGACCTGAGCACGCTGTTCAACCCCGAATCGGTCCAGGACATCCGCGCGGTGCAGGCCGCGCAGGGCCAGATCTGATGCCCATGACGCTTCCCCCGAGTGGGCACGTGAAGCTGATCACGGGTGGTCTCTTCGTGAGCCCGCTTCGCGGGGAAGCGCCTTCTATCAACGGCCGATTCGCCCTCCGACGGGCGGGTGAAACAAGGCAACTTCGTCGGTTATCGCTGAACACTGAGGAGACTTCCATGATTCGCGTTTCTCATTCCACAACGCCCGCGACGGTCCGCCGTCTGATGACCATTGGTGCTGCGGTCGCCCTGGTGGCCGCCGCGCTGCCCGCTGCCGCCCAAACGATCGTCTGGCCGAACAAGCCGGTGCGCCTGGTGGTCGGTTTTGCCGCCGGTGGCGGCACCGATGTGATGGCCCGCGCCCTGGCGCATTCGCTCACCGAGACCCTGGGTCAAGCCGTGATCGTCGAAAACAAACCCGGCGCCAGCGGGAACCTGAGTGCCAGCGAAGTCACCAGGGCCGCACCCGACGGCTACACCTTTCTTGTGGCCCCCACCTCGGTCGAGACCGCCAATCCGTACCTTTTCAAATCCACTGTGCTGCCTTCGCGCGACCTGACGCCCGTGATGGCGATCGGACGCATGCAGATGTACGTGGTTGCCCGTCCGACGCTGCCGGTCAAAGATGTCAAGGAACTGGTTGCTCTCGCCAAGGCCCAGCCTGGCAAGCTGAACTATGCGTCCTCCGGCCCTGCAACGCCGCCCCATTTGGCTGGCGAGTTGTTCAAGCAAAGCACCGGAACCTTCATCACGCATATCCCCTACCGGGGCTCCTCACCGGCCCTGCAGGACGTGATGGGAGGCCAGGCCGACTTCGTGTTCGATCCCGGTATTGCCTTCCCCCACATCAAGAGCGGCAAGGTCAAGCTGCTGGGCGTGGCCAGCGACCGGAAGTCGCCGTTCTTCCCCGATGCACCCACCTACGCCGACCTAGGCATCAAGAACGCCAGCATGGACATCTGGTTTGGCGTCTGGGCACCAAACAAGGTGCCGACCGAGATCGTCGAACATCTGTCGCGCGAGATCACCAAAGCCCTGGCAACGCCTGCCATCAAGCAGCGATTCAACAACCTGGGCGCCGAACCGGCACCCCTGGAAACGGTGGCCTTCAAAAAGCTGCTGGCCGATGAAGGCAAGACGCTCTCGGCCCTCATCAAGGATCGCAAGATTTCTGTTGACTGACCCCCGCACGCAAAGCACCCAAGGCCCACACCATGGCACTCGATTCCGAATCCTTTGACATCCTGCTCCCCACCCTACAGCGTTTCATCCAGGAGCGCCTGATGCCGGCGGAAAATCACCTCGAAGAGCACGACGAGGTTCCCGCCGACATCATCGAAGACATGAAGGAGATGGGCCTGTTTGGCCTGACCGTGCCCGAGGAATACGGCGGCATCGGCCTGTCGGTGAGCCAGGAGGTGCTGGTGAACTACGAGCTGGGCCGCACCGCAGCGGCCTTCCGTTCGGTGTTCGGCACCAACATCGGCATCGGCTCGCAGGGCATTCTGATGGACGGCACGCCGGAGCAGAAGGCCGAATACCTGCCCAAGGTGGCCAGCGGCGAACTGATCATGTCTTTCGCGCTGACCGAGCCCGACGCCGGTACCGACGCGGCCTCGCTCAAAACCAGCGCCCGGCTCGACGGCGACCACTACATCCTCAACGGCACCAAGCGCTACATCACCAACGCACCACGCGCCGGCGCTTTCACGCTCATGGCGCGCACCGGCGGGCCGGGCGCAGGCGGTGTCTCGTCCTTCATCCTGCCCGCCGACCTGCCCGGCATCAAGCTGGGCAAGAAAGACAAGAAGATGGGCCAGCGCGGCACCATGACCTGCGACGTGATCCTGGAAAACGTGCGCGTGCCGGCGGCCAACATCATCGGCGGCGTGCCGGGGCAGGGCTTCAAGACGGCAATGAAGGTGCTCGACCGCGGCCGCCTGAACATCTCGGCCGTGTCCTGCGGCCTGGCCTCGCGCATCATCGACGAGTCGCGCCGCTATGCGCGTGAGCGCAAGCAGTTCGGCAAGGCGATTGGCGAGTTTCAGCTGATCCAGGCCATGCTGGCCGACAGCCAGGCCGAGTTGCTGGCCGGCTGGGCGCTGGTGAAAGACGTGGCTCAGCGCTTCGATGGCAAGCCGGCCCACGTGTCCGACCCCGACATTTCCATGCGCGTGTCCTGCGCCAAACTGTTCGCCACCGAGATGGTGGGTCGCGTGGCCGACCGCGGTGTGCAGATCCACGGCGGCGCCGGTTACATCAACGAGTACCCGGTGGAACGTTTTTACCGCGACGCCCGTCTGCTGCGCCTGTACGAAGGCACGACGCAAGTCCAGCAAATCATCATCGGCCGCGAACTGCTGCGAGCCGATTGATCGACGCGCCATCCGCCAGCAACCCCGCCCACCTTCAGAAAGCCCCATCATGGCCACCCCATCGAACAAAAACACCTTCAACTGGGAAGACCCCTTTCACCTGTCTGCCCAGCTCACCGACGACGAGCGCCAGGTGCAAGAAGCCGCCCGCGCCTACTGCCAGGAAAAGCTGCTGCCCCGCGTGACCGAAGCCTTTCGCCACGAGAAAACCGACGTGGCGATCTTCCGCGAGATGGGCGAGCTCGGCCTGCTCGGTCCCACCATTCCTGAAGCCTACGGTGGCAGCGGCCTCAACTACGTCTGCTACGGCCTGGTGGCGCGCGAGGTGGAGCGCGTGGACTCGGGCTACCGCAGCATGATGAGCGTGCAAAGCTCGCTGGTGATGGTGCCCATCAACGACTTTGGCAGCGAAGCGCAGAAGCGGAAATACCTGCCCAAGCTCGCTCGCGGCGAATGGATCGGCTGCTTCGGCCTGACCGAACCCAACCACGGCAGCGACCCGGGCAGCATGGTCACGCGCGCCAAGGCCGTGCCCGGCGGCTACTCCTTGAGCGGCGCCAAGATGTGGATCACCAACAGCCCGATCGCCGACGTGTTCGTGGTCTGGGCCAAGGACGACGGCGGCCAGATCCGTGGCTTCATCCTGGAGAAAGGCTGGAAAGGCCTGAGCGCCCCCGCCATCCACAGCAAGGTCGGCCTGCGCGCGTCCATCACCGGCGAGATCGTGATGGACGAGGTGTTCGTGCCGGAAGAAAACGCCTTCCCGGAGGTGCGCGGCCTGAAGGGACCGTTCACCTGCCTGAACAGCGCGCGCTACGGCATCGCCTGGGGCGCACTCGGCGCGGCTGAGGACTGCTACTTCCGCGCCCGCCAGTACGTGATGGACCGCCAGCAGTTCGGCCGCCCACTGGCTGCCAACCAGCTGATCCAGAAGAAGCTGGCCGACATGCTGACCGAGATCAGCCTGGGCCTGCAGGGCTGCCTGCGCCTGGGCCGCATGAAAGACGAAGGCACCGCCGCGGTGGAGATCACCAGCATTCTCAAGCGCAACAGCTGCGGCAAGGCGCTGGACATTGCCCGCCTGGCGCGCGACATGATGGGCGGCAACGGCATCAGCGACGAGTTCGGTGTGGCCCGCCATTTGGTGAACCTGGAGGTGGTGAACACCTACGAAGGCACGCACGACGTGCACGCGCTGATCCTGGGCCGGGCGATCACCGGCATTGCGGCGTTTGCGAACTGACAGGAGCACCACCATGAAAATCATCGTCCCCGTCAAACGCGTGGTGGACTACAACGTCAAGGTGCGCGTGAAGGCCGACCAGTCCGGCATGGACCTGGCCAACGTCAAGATGAGCATGAACCCGTTTGACGAGATCGCCGTGGAAGAGGCGGTGCGCCTGAAAGAAAAGGGCGTGGCCACCGAAGTGATCGCCGTGTCTTGCGGCGTGGCCCAGTGCCAGGAAACCCTGCGCACCGCCATGGCCATCGGCGCCGACCGCGCCATACTGGTGCAGACCACCGAAGAGCTGCAGCCGCTGGCCGTGGCCAAGCTGCTCAAGGCGCTGATGGACAAGGAACAGCCCGGCCTCGTGATCCTGGGCAAGCAGGCGATTGACGACGACTGCAACCAGACCGGCCAGATGCTGGCCGCGCTGGCCGACCTGCCGCAAGGCACCTTTGCCAACAAGGTCGAGGTGGTGGACGGCAAGGTCAACGTGACCCGTGAAGTCGACGGCGGTCTGGAAACCCTGAACCTCTCCCTGCCGGCCATCGTCACCACCGACCTGCGCCTGAACGAGCCGCGTTATGTGACGCTGCCCAACATCATGAAGGCCAAGAAGAAGCCGCTGGACATCGTCAAGCCCGAAGACCTGGGTGTGGACGTGAGCCCGCGCCTCAAGACGCTCAAGGTCAGTGAACCGCCGAAACGCGGTGCGGGCATCAAGGTGGCCGACGTGGCCGCCCTGGTGGACAAGCTCAAGAACGAAGCCAAAGTGATCTGAGGACCAACAACATGACCGCACTCGTTATTGCCGAACACGACAACGCCGCCGTCAAAGGCGCCACGCTCAACACCGTCACCGCCGCCGCCCAGTGCGGGGGTGAGGTGCACGTGCTCATCGCCGGGCACAACGCCGCCGGCGCTGCCGCCGCCGCCGCCCAGATCGCCGGTGTCGCCAAAGTCATTCATGCCGACGCCGAGTACCTGGCCCACGGCCTGGCCGAAAACATGGCTGCGCAGGTGCTGGCCATTGCGGCCAACTACAGCCACATCCTGTTCCCGGCCACCGCCAGCGGCAAGAACATCGCCCCGCGCGTGGCCGCCAAGCTTGATGTGGGCCAGATCAGCGACATCACCAAGGTGATCGCTGCCGACACGTTTGAACGCCCGATTTACGCCGGTAACGCCATGGCCACGGTGCAGAGCCTGGACGCCACCAAGGTGATCACTGTGCGCACCACGGGCTTTGACCCGGCCGCTGCCACCGGTGGCAGTGCAACGGTGGACACCCAGGCCGCACAAGCCGACAGCGGCAAGAGCACCTTCCTGGGCAGCGAAATCGCCAAGAGCGACCGCCCCGAACTCACCGCCGCCAAGATCATCGTCAGCGGTGGCCGGGCACTGGGCAGCGCCGAAAAGTTCAACGACGTGCTGACGCCGCTGGCCGACAAGCTGGGCGCTGCATTGGGCGCCAGCCGCGCGGCGGTGGACGCGGGCTACGCCCCGAACGACTGGCAAGTGGGCCAGACCGGCAAGATCGTGGCGCCGCAGCTGTACGTGGCATGCGGCATTTCGGGTGCCATTCAGCACCTGGCGGGCATGAAGGACAGCAAGGTGATCGTGGCGATCAACAAGGACCCCGAGGCCCCGATCTTCAGCGTGGCCGACTACGGCCTGGAGGCCGATTTGTTTGCGGCCGTGCCTGAGTTGATCAAGTCGCTCTAACCCGCATAGTTCACCGTGCGCCCCGGAGATGAGGACGGCATTGCCCGGGTGAGCCCGACAATCGAGGTGCCGAATCTTGATCCAGCGCGCGGGCAATGCCGAAGCCAAACGGTAGCGAAAACATGGACGTTGGAGCGCTGGACTTTGGCCGATGGGGCCAACGTGGGGTGGAGGGATGATTCGACGGGGGCAGCATGACCGGCGATGGCGGCGTGAGGCTGCTGGGCCAGGTCGATCGCAAGCTCGGCTTGATGGCTGCGGCGGCACGCTGCAGCGCTGATCCGCGCAGCCCGTTGCTGATCAGGCACGGCGTGTGCGGCATGTTGCGCCAGCGGGTATACGGGCTGGCACCGGGCTGGGAAGGCCTGAACGATCACGGCGCGCTGCGCCAGGACGTGGCCCTGCAGACCGCCGTGGGCGTGGAGCGCGAAGTGGCCAGCGCACCCACCCTGTGCCGGCGGGAGAAGTGGGCCGGTCGCGCCACGGCCTGGCGGCTGCACGAGGTGCTGGTGGATCAGTTCATGGCCCGTTTCGATGCCGCGCCCAGGGCGTTGGTGCTGGACATCGACGCCACCGACAACCCGCTGTACTCTGTGCCCAGCAACGGCTGGGCGCCTACCTGCGGCCCGGCGGCATCGATGGCGCACGCCATGCGGCCGCCCTCCTGAAGCCGCTGGTGCGCCGGCTGCGCACGCCGTGGCCCGGTGTGCGCACCGTGTTCCGCGGTGACTCGGGCTTGTAGCGCTTTCACCCACACGGTCAGCCTCGCCGTGGTCCCCATCGTCAAGGATCATGGGCACCTCCAGCGGAATGAGCGCGGTCAACTGCCGTTTCCGGGTTCCATCAGCCGCCATGACTGTGCCGCAGTTCCCGCTTCAGCAGCTTGCCACTCGGGTTCTTCGGCAGGCTGTCGGTGAACACCACCCGTTTCGGGCACTTGAAGTGCGCCATGTGCGCGTTGCAATGCGCCAGCACCTCGGCTTCGCTCAGCGCTTGCCCGGCTTTCACCACAATCACCGCTGTCACGGCTTCCACCCACTTCGGGTCGGGCAGGCCAATCACCGCCACCTCGCTCACGGCAGGCAGGCGGTAAATCATTTCTTCTACCTCACGGCTTGCCACGTTTTCGCCGCCGGTTTTGATCATGTCTTTCTTGCGGTCGACCACGGTGATGAAGCCTTCGTCGTCGATCACGGCCAGGTCGCCGCTGTGAAACCAGTCGCCTTCGAAGCTGGCGGCGGTGCGCTCCGGGTCGTTGAAGTAGCCCAGCATCAGGTGCGGCGAGCGGTGCACGATTTCACCCACCTCGCCCACGGCCACGTCCTGCATGGCGTCGTTGACCACGCGCGTTTCCACGTTGAGCACCGCCTTGCCGCACGAGCCGGGTTTGCGCAGCTGGTCGTCCGGGCCGAGCATGGTGGCCAGCGGGGCAATTTCGGTCTGGCCGTAGAGGTTCCACAGCCGCACCTTGGGCATGCGCGTGGCCAGCTCTTTCAGCACCTCTACCGGCATGATGGACGCGCCGTAGTAGCCCTTGGCCAGGCTGCCCAGTTGGGCGGCGTCAAACAGCGGTGAACGCAGCAGCGCGATCCACACCGTGGGCGGCGCGAAGAAGCTGGTGATGTGGTGCTGTTCAATCAGTGCCAGCAGGTTGTCGGGCACCGGCTTGCTGGTGATGACGTTGCTGCTGCCGATGTAAATGGCCGGGCCGAAAAACACGTCGAGCTGGGCGCAGTGGTACAGCGGCAGGGCGTGCAGGGTGCGGTCGGTCTCGGCAATTTCAGCGTTGATCACGCAGCTCACGTATTGCCACAGCACCGCGTCGTGCGTGAGCATGGCGCCTTTGGGGGTGGACTCGGTGCCACTGGTGTACACAATCTGGGCCAGGTCAAAGCTGCCCAGCGTCACGTCGGGCAGAGGCTCCGGGCAGGCGGCCAGTGCGTCGAAGGCGTGCATGCCGGGCGCGGGTTCGCTGGGGTCTTCGCTGGGCAGCCAGATGAACTGCTGCACCTGCGTGTCCAGCGCCGAGGCTTCGCGCGCCAGCGCGGCCAGGCCGCTGTCGGTGGCGAGCGTTTGGGCACCCGCGTGGCGCAGGATGTAAGCCACTTCTTCGGCCTTGAGCATGAAGTTGATGGGCACCATCACCGCGCCCCGGCGGGCCAGCGCAAAGCGCAAGGCGGCAAAGCCGTGCGAATTGCGCGCCAGCACGGCCACCTTGTCGCCGGCCACCACACCGATGGTGTGCAGCCCGGCGGCGAGCCGGGTCACGAGTGCGTCAAACTCGGCATAGGTCCAGGTGGTGGTCCCGCAGACGATGGCGGCTTTGGCCGGCAGGCGAACGGCGGTGCGGTGCAGGGCGTCGGCAATGGTCTGGCGGCGCACCACGGGGTGAACGCTGTGTGGCATGTGAAATGTCCTCTCTTGGCGGCACAACCACCCGCGCGCTGTGGTGGTTGGTGATGTGGTGGTGGATGTTGGTCAGGCCACGATTGAAAACGAAATGGCCCCACCTGCCATGCTCGTTTACACCAGCCTGCTGTCACCTGCGCGCAGACGGGGCCGGTGCGTGCGGACGCCTTGACGTGCCACAACCGGGCGTTTGGTGCGGGAGCTATCATGCCGCCATGGATCCAGTCTCAACCACCCAGAAAACGCTCAGCCAGTGGGGCCAACGGGTGCGCGCCACCTGGACCAACTGGTGGCAGGTGTTCCTTCTGGGTGCGCAAATCGTGGTGCTGGCGTTTTTGCCGTCGAGCTACCAGCGCGGTGCGCAGCGTGCCGCAGTGCTGCGCAACCTGTACCAGGCCACCGCGCCGCTGCTGACCTGGTTTCTGGTGCTCTCGGCACTCATCAGCGTGGTGCTGATCCGCATTGTGGTGGCCACCGCCTACAGCTACGGCCTGTCGCAATACGCGCTGGAGGTGTTGGTGCGCACCCTGGTGCTGGAACTGATTCCGCTCTATGCCGCCATGTTTGTCGCGGTGCGTTACGCCATGCCGGGCGCGCAGCGTATTCGCAGGCTGCTGGCCGAGCAGCAGCGCAACGGCTTTGAAACCACCGATCAGACCCTGCTGCGCACCGAATTGCTGCCGCGTGCGCTGGCCACGGTGTTTTCGGTGCTGTTGCTGGCGGCCGTGAGCTGTGTGGTGGCGCTGGTGTTGACCTACCTCACGGTTTATGGTTTTTCGCCCTGGGGCTTTCCGTCTTACACGCGCAGCGTGGGCAGCGTGTTCACGCCAGCCGTCACGCTCATCTTCACCCTCAAGACCCTGTTTTTCAGCCTGGCCGTGGCGGTGGTGCCGCTGGCCGCCAGCGCCCAGCGCGATGCCGCGGGCCGCTACAGCCGGCGCAGCGACATTTCAGAGTTTGCCCGCCTGTTTTCGGTGGTGCTGCTGATTGAAGTGCTGTCGCTGGTCGGCAACTATTACTGAAGCCATGAACACCACATCTCCACCTATGCCCGAGCCCGACGTGCCACCCCGTTTGCCGTCAGAGCCGCAGGAGCCGCCACCGCCGGTGAAAAACCTGGAGGTCAAGGCGGCGCTGCTGTTGTTGCTCATGCTGGTGCTGGTGGTGGGCTCGGCACTGTATGTGTTGTACGCCCGCGGCGCGTTTGAACGCACCCAGCGGCTGGTGCTGGTGTCGGACGACATCGAGGGTGTGGTGGTGGGCATGGACATGACCTTTGCCGGCTTTGCCATTGGCCGCGTGGCCCGGGTGGAACTGGGCGACGATGGCAACGCCCGCATTTTGGTGGACGTGCCCAGCAAAGACGCGCGCTGGCTGCGCACGTCCAGCATCTTCACCATGGAACGCAGCCTGGTGGGCAACACCCGCATACGCGCCTACAGCGGCATGCTGGAAGACCCGCCGCTGGAAGACGGCGCCGAACGCACGGTGTTGCGCGGCGACGCGGCGGCTGAAATTCCCAAGCTCACCGCGTCCATCAGAGACCTGCTGGACAACCTGAATGCGCTCACCAAGTCCGATGCCGCCCTGGCGCAGAGCCTGACCAACTTCCAGAGTCTGACCGACAAGCTCAACGGACCCCAAGGCGCCTTGGGTGTGCTGCTGGGCAACGAAGCCGACGCGAAAAAAATCAGCGAAGCGCTCGACCGCAGCAACGCCCTGCTGGCCCGCGCCGACACCCTGGTGGCCCGCCTGGACGGGCTGGTGAAAAACGCCGACCGGCAGGTGTTTGGCGAGGGCGCTGCCCCCGGCCAGGGCGGCCTGGTGACCGACGCCCGCGCCACCGTGCAGCAGCTCAACAGCCTGCTGGGCGAAGCTCGCGGCAGCCTGCAGCGGGTGGACGCGGTGCTGGTGGAAGCCCAGGGCATTGCCAGCAACACCCGCGAAGCCACGGTGGACTTGGGCTCACTGCGCGCCGAGGTGGAAGCCAGTCTGCGCAAGGTGGACAGCCTGGTGAACGACATCAACCGCAAGTGGCCGTTTGCCCGCGAAACCGAGATCCGTCTGCCATGAACACACGCTTGTTGATTTTGTGCCTGGCGCTGGGGTTGGCCGCATGCAGCAACACCCCGCCAGCCCCCGACTGGCAGATGAACGCCAAGACCAGCCTGGAGCGCGCCGCAGACGCCTGGCTCAGCGGCAACAGCGCCATTGAAGCGGTGGAGTTTGCCCGCGCCCGCAGCGAAGTGGCGCGCACAGGCCAGCCCGAGTTGGTGTCCCGGGTTGAGCTGCTGCGCTGCGCCACGCGTGTGGCGTCATTGGTGTTTGAGCCCTGCGCCGGTTTTGAGGCCTTGGCCGCCGACGCCGCACCCGCTGAGCAGGCCTACGCACGTTACCTGGCGGGCCAGGCGCTGGCGGGCGACGCGGCGCTGTTGCCCGAGGCGCACCGCCCGCTGGCCGGTGCCGCCGCAGTGTCCGAGGGCGCCCTGGCCAGCATCAAAGACCCGCTTTCGCGCCTGGTGGCTGCTGGCGTGCTGTTGCAGCGCGGCGCGGCCAGCCCGGCCGTGGCCGTGCTGGCCGCTGACACCGCTTCAGCCCAGGGCTGGCGCCGACCCCTGCTGGCCTGGCTGCAGGTGCAGCAGGCGCGGGCACAGGCCGGTGGTGCGGTGGAAGAAGTCGCGCGGCTTCAGCGGCGCATTGACCTGGTGGCGCCTGCCCAAAAGTAAACGGGTGCGGTGGCAACTTCGCACACGGCTCACTGCGCTGGCCGCTGAGGCTCAGCCCCTCAGTGGCCCCAGCACCCCCAGCGCAAACGGCAAGCTGGCCATGCCCAGCAGGGTGGACAGCGTGACCAGTCCCGCCACATACGGGCCGTTGTAGCCCATGCGTGCCGCCAGCACATAGCAGCTGGAGGCGGTGGGCACGGCCGAAAACATCAGCAACACGGTCGTCTGGGTGGCGTCCAGCCGAAAAAGCAGGGCCAGGCCAAACGCCATGAGCGGCATGGCCAGGTGTTTCACCGACAGCACCATCACACCCAGGGTTTTGGCGGCGGCTAGCGTGCCAAACTGCATGCCGGCACCCGCCGCCATGAGGCCCAGCGCCAGTGACGCCTGGCCAATCCGGTTCACGGTGGGCTCCAGCCACACCGGCATGGAAAACCCGAGCAGGTTGGCCGCCAGGCCTGAGGCGGTGCCGATGATCAGCGGGTTGCGCACCAGCTCGCGCACGAAGCCCTTGCCAGCGTGCCGCGCCATGGGCCACACGGCGCCCACATTGAACAGCGGCACGCACACGCCAATCAGCACCGCAATCATCAGCAGCCCTTGCGGCCCGGCCACCTTGTCGGCCAGCGCCAGCGCAATGAAGGAATTGAACCGAAATCCCACCTGGGCGCTGGCCGCGTGCAGCCGCACGTCCAGCTGGTTGCCCAGCCACGGCCAATAGGGCAACGAATAGCTGAGCGCAATGGCCGCCACGCCCAGCGACAGGCCAGCTCCCATGAGGCTGGAGGCGGCGGACAAATCCAGCGGGCTCTTCACGATGGAGTGAAACAGCAGCACCGGGAACAGGAAGTAATACACCAGGCTTTCCACCTGCGACCACACACCGCGGTTGAGAGCCGTGAAACGGCACAGGAGGCAGCCGATGAGGATGAGCGAGAAGTCGGGGAAGAGGAGTTGGGCGAAGTTCACGCGGGGAGCATAGCGCTGGCCGACGGGTCGATTCGGGGGTTTGTACTTATGTAGTGCCCCCATGATGCAAGTTGACGAGGGGTTCTACACTCAACACCCAGAGCAAGTGTTGGCAAGACATGCACCGCCGTTATCGTTTTCTTAAACACCACAGGAGTACACATATGGTTTCTCGTCGACAGTTGTTTGCGATCGGCTGGGTCTCGGTTTCGATGTTGTGTGCTGGCGCTGCGCTGGCCCAGACGTACCCCAACAAGGTGGTTCGGGTGCAGGTGCCGTTCGCTCCCGGCGGCACCACAGACATCATTGCCCGGATCATGTCCGAACCGCTGGGCAAAATCCTGGGTCAGGGCGTGGTTGTCGAAAACAAAGCCGGTGGCGGTGGTGTGGTGGGTGCCACAGAACTGGCACGCAGCCCGGCGGATGGCTACATCATCGGCATGGCGACGGTTTCCACCACGGCGGCCAACCCTGCGATCAACCCCAAGATCACCTACAACACGCTGACGGATTTCACGCCCATTATCAACATCGCAGCCACGCCCAACGTGATCGCGGTACACCCCAGTTTTCCGGCCAAAGACTACAAAGGCTTTCTGGCTGAGATCAAGAAGAACCCCGGCAAATACAGCTACGCCAGCTCGGGAACAGGGGGCATTGGCCATCTGCAGACCGAGTTGTTCAAGAACCTGACGGGCGCCTTCATCACCCACATTCCCTACCGCGGTGCCGGTCCCGCTCTGAACGACACGGTGGGCGGCCAGGTGCAAATTATTTTTGACAACCTGCCCTCGGCATTGCCCCATATCAAGTCCGGTCGTTTGATTCCCATTGTGGTGGCCGCGCCCGATCGCCTGGCGGTGTTGCCCCACGTTCCGACCTTCAAAGAAATCGGATTGGAACCGGTCAACCGCATGGCTTTTTATGGCTTTATTGGGCCCAAAGGACTTCCCAAGGACGTGACCGAGAAGATCTACAACGCCACCAAAGAGGCACTGGCCGATCCGGCGGTTCGCAAGCGCATTGAAGACACGGGTTCGTTGGTCGTCGGCAATACGCCTGAGCAATTTGCGGCCCAGATCAAGGCCGAGTTCGAGGTCTACAAGGACGTTGTCACCAAGCAAAAGCTGTCGCTGAACTGATGCCATCCGAATCGGCACGGGTCGAGGCCAGCCGCGCAGCGGCCGACGACTTTGCCGACGCGCTCTGGCTCGAAGAAGGGCTCTCGCGCAACACGCTCGACGCCTACCGCCGCGACCTGGTGTTGCTGGGCCGGTGGCTGGCGGGGCAGGGCAAAATCCTGGTGGACGCGCGCGAACACGATCTGAACCAGTACTTTGCCGATCAGCACAGCCAGACCCGCGCCACCACCGCCAACCGGCGGCTCACCGTGTTCAAGCGCTACTTTCGCTGGGCGCTGCGCGAGCGCCTCATCACCACCGACCCCACGCTGCGCCTGATGGCCGCCCGCCAGCCGCTGCGCGTGCCCAAAACCATGAGCGAAGCGCAGGTGGAAGCGCTGCTGAACGCCCCCGACACCAGCACCCCACTGGGCCTGCGCGACCGCGCCATGCTGGAACTGATGTACGCCAGCGGCCTGCGCGTCACCGAGTTGGTCAGCCTGAAAACCTGGCATGTGGGCCTGAACGAACACGTGTTGCGCATCACCGGGAAAGGCAACAAAGAGCGCCTGGTTCCGTTTGGTCAGATTGCTGGGCAGTGGCTGCAGCGCTACCTGGGCCAGGGGCGGGTGGACATTTTGGCCGGGCAGCAAAGCGAAGACCTGTTTGTCACCGCGCGCGGCTCCCGCGCCGGCGAGGCCATGACGCGGGCCATGTTTTGGCAACTCGTCAAAAAATACGCGCAGTTGGCCGGCATCACCAGCCCGCTCTCGCCGCACACGCTGCGCCACGCCTTTGCCACCCATTTGCTCAACCACGGCGCCGACCTGCGCGCGGTGCAAATGCTGCTGGGCCATGCCGACATTTCCACCACCACCATCTACACCCACGTGGCCCGCGAGCGCCTGAAAACCATTGTGGCGCAGCACCACCCGAGAGGGTAGCGCTGCCCCCGCAGCGCTTCGCGCTACCCCCAAGGGGGCGGCACTGGCCGTCTCACGCCTCGTTCTGCGCTTGAAGGCGAACCCGTGTGACCCAAAGCGCGCAGTTCATGGCGCCATGCGCAGCCGGCGCGCTGAGTCCTCGTCGCGCGCATCGTCAATTTCGCGCATCACGCTGGCCAGGTCCACGTCGGCGTGTGTGGGCGTGTAGCGGCCGGTGAGCACGGTGTCGTTGCTCAGCAAACCGCTTTGGTACAGGCTCCAGATTTCCGGGCCGTATTGGGTGCGACGCAACTCGGGCGCAAACTGACCAAAGAAGTCCCGCAGGTTGGCCACGTCGCGCAGCAGCATGCGCGGGGCGTGGTTGTTGCCGGCGGCGTCCACCGCCTGCGGCAGGTCAATGATGACGGGGAAGTCGGTGCCGCCCGCGTCGTCGGAATGCGCCAGCAAGATGTTGAATTCGGACAAATCCCCGTGCACCACACCCGCGCACAGCATGCGCACCACCTCGGCCACCAGCGTGGCGTGGTGCTGGCGCGCCTGCTCGGGCGTGAAGCGCACGTCGTTCAGGCGCGGCGCGGCGTCGCCATGGGCATCGGTCACCAGCTCCATCAGCAGCACGCCGTCAAAAAAGTTGTAGGGCGTGGGCACGCGCACCCCGGCGGCGGCCAGGCGGTAGAGCGCGTCCACCTCGGCGCTTTGCCAGGCCGCTTCTTGCGCTTCGCGGCCAAACTTCGTGCCCTTGGCCATGGCGCGCGCCTGGCGCGAGTTTTTCACCTTGCGGTTTTCGGTGTAGTCCACCGCCTGCCGAAAGCTGCGGTTGTTGGCTTCTTTGTAGATCTTGGCGCAGCGGGTTTCGTCGCCACAGCGCACCACGTACACCATGGCCTCCTTGCCGCTCATGAGCTGGCGCACCACTGAGTCGATCAGGCCTTCTTCAACCAGCGCTTGCAGCCGGGGCGGGGCTTTCATGCGGGGCTGCGCCGGCTCAGTCGACCACCACCGACCAGCCCGCGCGCTGGTTGTTCTTGTCGTTGGTGTAGTGCCAGTGGGTGCCGCAGCGGTCGCAAAAATAACCGGTCACGGTGACCTGCACGGTGCCGCGCAGCTCTTTGCGGTGGTTGCCTTGCTGCAGTTCGGCGTGGCCGGGCGCACCGCGCCAGTTGCGCTGAATGCCCTGGCAGGGTTCGCACAGCGGAGTTGGTTCGGATGGGGTGGCGGCCTGGGTTTCTGTTGTCATGGCGAAAGCTGGTGAAGGGCTGTGCGCGCGCCGGGACGCGCTGTTTCTGAAGAAGAGATTGTGCGCCCAGCGTCAGGCTGGTTTGCGGGCCCATCAAGCCCCTGGGCAATCTCGGTTTAAGCGCTGGTGGGCCAATGGCGGGAAAATACCACCCCATCAGCACGGCCTGGGGCCACACCCAGTGTGCCGTGCACCCACCACAGGAGCACCATGCCCGAAACCCGGTTTGAAATTGCCCAGATGCAGACGCAAGACGACGCCGATGCCGTCATGTTTGAACTGCAAGACCTGCCCTGCGTCAACATGGCCGACGTGGACCTGCCCAAACGCCAGGCCTGGGTGAGCCACACCACCATGATTGCGGCTGAGGACATTGCGGCCAAGCTGGAAGAAGCCGGCTTCCGTGCCGTGCTGCTGGAGGGGTGAGGTGCTGAGCGGCTGAAAGCCGGGCGGTGGCCTCAGTCTTCCAGCACCCGCACGTTCACGCTCTTGCCCTTGATGCGGCCGTCGTTCAGGCGGCTGGCCGCTTGCTGGGCAATGGCGCGGTCCACCGCCACATAGGTAGACCACTCGTTCACATTGATCTTGCCCACCTGCTCGCGGGTGTAGCCCAAATCAGCGGTGAGCGCGCCCAGCACATCGCCGGGGCGAATCTTTTCTTTGCGCCCGCCCTGAATGTGCAGCGTGGCCATGGGCGGCACCAGCGGGCCTTTGCCGGTGGGGGTGAGCTCGCTCAGCTCGTGCCATTCTGATTCGCGGCCTTGCAGCAGCTCAATTTTGCCGACCGAGCCCATTTCGTTCATGCTCGCCAAATTCAGCGCCAGGCCGCTTTCACCCGCGCGGCCGGTGCGACCAATGCGGTGAATGTGCACCTCGGCATCGGGCGTCACGTCCACGTTGATCACCGCCGCCAGGCTTGCAATGTCCAGGCCGCGCGCCGCCACGTCCGTGGCCACCAGCACCGAACAGCTCTTGTTGGCAAAGCGCACCAGCACCTGGTCGCGCTCGCGCTGCTCCAGTTCGCCAAACAGCGCCAGCGCGCTGAAACCCTGCGCCTGCAGCACGGCCACCAGGTCGCGGCACTGCGCCTTGGTGTTACAAAACGCCAGCGTGCTCGCCGGGCGAAAGTGCAGCAGCAGCTTGCTCACCGCGTCCAGGCGCTCGTTTTCGCTCACCTGGTACCAGCGCTGCTCAATCTGGCCGTCCGCGTGCTGCGCTTCCACCGTCACCGTGACCGGCTCGCGCATGAACTGCGCGCTCAGCTTGGCAATGCCTTCGGGGTAGATGGCCGAAAACAGCAGGGTCTGCCGCGTCTTCGGGCACTGCCGCGCCACTTTCACAATATCGTCAAAAAAGCCCATGTCCAGCATGCGGTCGGCCTCGTCCAGCACCAGCGTGTTCAGCGCCTCCAGCTGCAGGCTGCCGCGCTCCAGGTGGTCCATCAGCCGCCCGGGCGTGCCCACCACAATGTGCGCGCCGTGCTCCAGCGTGGCCGTTTGCCCGCGCAGCGGCACGCCGCCACACAGCGTCACCACCTTGATGTTGTCTTCAGCCCGCGCCAGCCGGCGTATTTCGGTCGTCACCTGGTCGGCCAGCTCGCGCGTGGGGCACAGCACCAGCGTTTGCACCGCAAAGCGGCGCGGGTTCAGGTTGGAAAGCAGCGTGAGGGCAAAAGCGGCCGTTTTGCCGCTGCCCGTTTTGGCCTGCGCAATGATGTCTTTGCCCAGTAAGGCCGCCGGCAGGCTGGCCGCCTGGATGGGCGTCATGCTGAGGTAGCCCAGCTGCTGCAGGTTGGCCAGCATGGCCGGGCTGAGCGGCAACTGGCTGAAATCGGAAGCGGCAGACGCCGCAGCGGTGGGGTTCGGGGAAGCAGTGGTCATGCCGGATTATCCCGGTTACCGCTGGCTGGGGCTGGCGGGGCGGTTTGGGGTGGTGGGCTGGTGCGGGTGTGTGGCTGCAGGCTGGGCGGTGCGGGCGGTTAAGACCATGAATCTGCCCGGTGGCAGGTGTTGCACGCAGGACTTGAATCTGCCCAGGTTTACGCTGCGCGACACCGCTTCACTGTGTGTGCCAGGGCGGGCGCGCAGGGCACAGCGGGCTTGCCGAACATGGGTACTTTCCCTGAAACTTGCCAAAATGGCGTTCTTGTGGTGTCGGGGCACCAGCCTTGTCTGTAAGCTACCCGTGACGCTACTTTATTACTCAGGAGAGTCCTCATGAAGCCCGTTGCCCAATTGCTCAAAGCCAACGACCAAAGCAAATTTTTGCGCGTGGCGCCCGATGTGAGCGTGTTTGGTGCGCTGGAACTGCTTTCCAACTTGGGTGTTGGTGCCTTGATGGTGATGGAGGGCGACCGGCTGATCGGGATTTTTTCGGAGCGCGACTATTGCCGCAAAGTGGCCCTGAAAGGCCGCAACTCCAAAGAAACCACGGTGGCCGACATCATGACCGCCGAGGTGTTCACCGTGGCTTCGACCACCGGCACGCGCGTCTGCATGGCGCTGATGAACGAAAAACATTTCCGCCACCTGCCTGTGGTGGACGGCGACAAGGTGTTGGGTCTGATTTCCATGCGCGACATCATGGCCGACGTGATTGCCGAGCACGAGTTCACCATCAACCAGCTTGAAACCTACGTGAGCGGTTAGATCGCGCCGGGGGGCAGACGCCTCAGCCAGTCCAGTCGCTTCACACCGCTTCCGGGTTCTCCAGCGCGTCCAGTTCTGTCTGTGTAAAACCCGCCGCGCGCCGGGCCGCGTCGTTGAACGGCGGTTTCAGTCGGGGGGCGTTGTGTTGCCGGGCCAGTGCGCGGTAGTGGGCCAGCGGCTCCAGGCCTTGCTGGGCGCAGAGCCAGGCGTACCAGCGGTTGCCCACCGCCACATGGCCAATTTCGTCGCGCAAGATCAGGTCCAGAATTTCAATGGCGCGAAGGGCGGCGGGGGTGTTCACCTTGCGCAGGCGGGCTTGAATGAGCGGGGTGGCGTCCAGCCCGCGCGCCTCTAAGGTGCGGGGCACCAGGGCCATGCGGGCGGTGATGTCGTCTTGCGTTTTGATGCACATTTCCCACAGGCCGTCGTGGGCGGGGAAGTCGCCGTAGGCGTGGCCCAGGCTCTGCAGGTGGGTGTGCAGCAGGCCAAAGTGGGTGGCTTCTTCGTCGGCCACGCGCAGCCAGTCGCTGTAAAAGGCGGGCGGCATGCCGGGGAAGCGCCACACGGCGTCCAGCGCGAGGTTGATGGCGTTGAATTCAATGTGGCACACCGCGTGCACCAGCGCGGCCAGGCCTTCGGGGGTGAAGGGCGAGCGGTGGGGCACCTGCATGGGCGCCAGCAGCACGGGCTTGGGAGGGCGGCCGGGCAGGGGGCTGGCCGGGTTGGGGTGCAGGGTGGTGGTGTCAAACCGGTCAGGCAGCCCATCCGACTGGGCCTGCGCCGCGGCAAACAGCGCGTGGGTGGCGGCCACTTTGGCGGCGGGCTCAGCCAGGCACAGCACCTGCAGGGCCTGCTGGCGCCACGAAGCGGTGGGCCGGGGCGCGGGCGGTGTCTGGGGGGCGAGGGTTTGCATCCCTACAATTCTAGGTTTTGCGCGCTGGCCGCTGGCCGCTGGCTCGGCTCACTTGAACCCCACAACAGGAGACACGTTCCATGGCAATTTACGAACTCGATGGCAGCGCACCGCGCCTGGCCGCATCGGCCTGGGTGGCCGACAACGCGCAGGTGATGGGCAACGTGGTGATGGGGGAAGACAGCAGCGTGTGGTTCGGCACCACGGTGCGTGGCGACACGGAAACCATCACCATCGGGCGCGGCAGCAACATCCAAGATGGCAGCGTGTTGCACGCCGATGTGGGCAAGCCGCTGACCGTTGGCGATTTTGTGACCGTGGGCCACCAGGTGATGCTGCACGGCTGCACGGTGGGCGACGAGTCGCTGATCGGCATTGGCGCCGTCGTGCTCAATGGCGCGAAGATTGGCAAAAACTGCCTGGTGGGTGCGGGCTCTTTGGTGACCGAAGGGAAAGAATTCCCTGACGGTTCCATGATCATGGGCAGCCCGGCGAAGGTGGTGCGCAGCCTGTCGCCCGAGCAAATGGAAAGCCTGCGCCAGAGCGCCAAACACTACATCGAGAACGCGCAGCGTTTTCGCGCGGGCTTGAAAAAGGTGGCTTGACCCCGACCTGCCAGCGTCGAATTTCTGAAAGAACCTTTTGTCCGAACTCCACAAATTCATGTTTGAAGGCCTGCCGGTGCGCGGCATGCTGGTGCGCCTGACCGACGCCTGGCAAGACATCTTGCAGCGCCGCCGCGAGGGCGGGGGCTACCCCGCAGCGGTGATCGAGCTGCTGGGCGAAATGACCGCTGCGGCCACGCTGATGCAGGCCAATATCAAGTTCAACGGCGCGCTGGTGATGCAGATCATGGGTGACGGGCCGGTGAAGCTGGCCGTGGCCGAAGTGCAGCCCGACCTGAGCCTGCGCGCCACCGCCACGGTGGTGGGCGAAGTGGCAACTGACGCGCCGCTGTCGCACATGGTCAACGTGAACAACCTGGGGCGGTGCGCCATCACGCTCGACCCAAAAGACCGCCTGCCGGGCCAGCAGCCTTACCAGGGCGTGGTGCCGCTGTTTGGCGACCGCCACGAAAAGCTGGAAAAGTTGAGCGAGGTGATTGAGCACTACATGCTGCAAAGCGAGCAGCTGGACACCTGCCTGGTGCTGGCCGCCAACGACCAGGTGGCCGCCGGCCTGCTGATTCAGCGCCTGCCCATGCAGGGCCAGGCCAACCTGGACGGCAGCGGCGTGGTGCGCTCGGACGAAGACCAGATTGGCCGCAACGAAGACTACAACCGCATTGCGATTCTGGCGTCGAGCCTGAAGCGCGAAGAGCTGCTGGAGCTGGACGCTGAAACCATTCTGCACCGCCTGTTTTGGGAAGAAGACGTGCGCCGATTTGAACCGCTGGCTGGCGAGCAGGGGCCGAAGTTTGCCTGCACCTGTTCGCAAGAGCGCGTGAGCAGCATGTTGCGCAGCCTGGGTCGCGAAGAGGTGGAATCGATCTTGGCCGAGCAGGGCCAGGTGGACGTGGGCTGCGAGTTTTGTGGCGCGCAGTACCGGTTTGACCCGGTGGATGCGGCGCAGGTGTTTATGCAGCCGCTCAAGCAGCCACCGGCAACGCCCCGCATCCAGTAACTGTCATCGGGTCGGCGATTCAGGCCGTCTGCCTGACACGTGGCGCAGCCTGGAACGAGGGGATGCATGGCGGGTCAGCGCTGACCGTTTGCGCCGGTGCGCGCAACGCAGCCTTCCAGCCCGAGGGTGGCTCCATCCGGTGTGCAGCGCTCACACCAAAACGGTGAACATCCTGCGTCGCCGAGCACCTTCTTCAATCGACTGCATGCGCCCCCAGGCGTTTCACGGCCCCTTCCACTTGCGGAGGTGTCGTCAGGCGGGGTTTTCCGCGATCAATTGACTGAACAAGCGGTGTTCGCAAGCCGGGTCGCTGCATTTTTCGCAGTTCCAGGCCACGCGCCCTTCGCTCAGGCTGCGGTCAGGCGCCACCAGCGGCTGGCCCAGCACCGGCCCCATGGCGCGCAGCGCTTGCTGCAGCCGGGCATCGCCTTGGCCGTACACGGTTTGAAACGGAATGCCAGCGGCGTGCAGTTCCCGGCGCAGCGCGGTGTCGGTGGCTTCGCGCACGGCGGGACTGTCGCGAAACAGGCCGTCGGGCACCCACGGAAGGTCCAGCCCCATGAGCAGGCTCAGGCTGTAGCGTTGCTGCTGTGCCAGCGCGGCCGGGTACAGGCTGCGGTCGTTGAAGTACAGGTCGCTGTAGGCGGCCACCATGAGGGCGGTGGTGTCGGCCACCACCACGCGCACGCCCGGTTGGGCGCTGGCCTGGTCGATCAGGCGGGTTTGCGCTTGTGCCTGCTCGGCCTGTTCGTGGCTTTGGGGCGCTCGGCCCATGGTTTCGCACCAGCTGCGCAGGTGCTCGGGCACCCGCACAGTGCTGATGCCCAGGGTGTCGTTCAGGTGGCGCTGGAGCGCCTGGGCCAGGGTGGACTTTCCGGTGGACTCGCCACCCAGCAAGGTGATCGTCAGCACCACGGCACTCAGCGCTTGCCCTGGGCGATCTGAACGAAGATTTCGTTGGGCTTGACCATACCGAGTTCCTGGCGGGCCAGTTCTTCCACCATGTCCAGGCCCTCTTGAAGGTCGCGCACCTCGGCGCTCAGGCTGTCGTTGCGCTGCTGGGCTTCGCGGTTGTTGCGGTCCAGCTCGGCCAGTTGCTCTTTCAGGCTGGCCACCTGGGTCACGCTGCCACGCCCAAACCACAGCTGGGCATGCAGCACAAGCAACAAGCCGATCAGCAGGGGGGAGATCAAGCGTGAACCCATGGTGCGTCCAGCGTGTCGGGCGGCCGGTTTACTTCAGGTTGTAAAACGCGGCGCGGCCAGGGTAGTGGGCCACTTCGCCCAGGTCTTCTTCAATGCGCAGCAGCTGGTTGTACTTGGCCATGCGGTCTGAACGCGAGATCGAGCCGGTCTTGATCTGGCCCGCGTTGGTGCCCACGGCAATATCGGCAATGGTGCTGTCTTCGGTTTCGCCCGAGCGGTGCGAAATGACGGCGGTGTAGCCCGCGCGCTTGGCCATTTCAATGGCGGCAAACGTTTCGGTCAGCGTGCCGATCTGGTTGATCTTGATCAGGATCGAGTTGGCAATGCCTTTGTCGATACCTTCTTTCAAGATTTTGGTGTTGGTGACAAACAGGTCATCGCCCACGATCTGCACCTTTTTGCCCAGGCGGTCGGTCATCAGCTTCCAGCCGTCCCAGTCACCTTCGGCCATGCCGTCTTCAATGGAAATGATGGGGTACTTGTCGACCCAGTTGGCCATCATGTCGGTCCACTGTTCGGCGTTGAGCCGGATGCCGCCTTCGCCTTCCAGCACGTACATGCCGTCCTTGTAAAACTCGGAGGCTGCGCAGTCCAGGCCGAGGGCAATTTGCTCACCGGCGGTGTAGCCCGCCTTGTCGATGGCTTCCAGAATCATCTGGATCGCGGCTTCGTGGTTCTCCACGCTGGGGGCGAAACCGCCCTCGTCGCCCACGGCGGTGCTGATGCCGCGATCGTGCAGGATTTTCTTGAGCGCGTGGAACACCTCGGCGCCCCAGCGCAGGGCTTCGCGGAAGCTCGGCGCGCCCACGGGAATGATCATCAGCTCTTGCAGATCGAGGTTGTTGTTGGCGTGCTCGCCGCCGTTGATGACGTTCATCATGGGCACGGGCATTTGCACCGCACCCATGCCGCCAAAGTAGCGGTACAGCGGCAGGCCCGCTTCTTCAGCGGCGGCGCGGGCCACGGCCATGGAAACCGCCAGCATGGCGTTGGCGCCCAGGCGGCCTTTGTTGTCGGTGCCGTCGAGGTCGATCAGGGTCTTGTCCAGAAAAGCCTGCTCGGAAGCGTCGAGGCCCAGCACGGCTTCTGAAATTTCGGTGTTGATGTGCTCAACCGCCTTGAGCACGCCCTTGCCGAGGTAGCGGCTTTTGTCACCGTCGCGCAGCTCAATGGCTTCGCGGCTGCCGGTGGACGCGCCAGACGGCACGGCCGCGCGGCCCATCACGCCGCTCTCCAGCAGCACGTCGCATTCGACGGTGGGGTTGCCGCGGCTGTCCAGAATTTCGCGGCCGACGATGTCAACGATTGCACTCATGTTGTCTACCTTTGGAACTGAGAAAAACAATTAAAAGAAAAGGAATGGGACCGGAGCGCGCGGCTTTGTCCAAGGCTCCCGTGGAACCGGCTTTGCCGGGCCACTGGGCGTGTCCCCCTTGGGGGAAGACGCGAAGCGGCGCAGGGGGTCATATCCCCTCCACCGCCAGCATGCGGATCGAACCGGCACCTTCGCGCACCTTGCGCGCCTGCGTGTAGGTCTCAGAGTCGTAATAGGCGCGGGCCGAGGCCAGGTCTTGGAACTTCAGCACCACGAGGCGCTGCGGGTTCCAGTCGCCTTCCAGCGGCTCCATGCGGCCACCGCGCACCAGCACGTCGGCACCGTGTTCCTGCATGGCCCGCGTGCTCCACTCGCGGTAGAGCTTCATCTGGTCCTCGTTGGTCACGGTCACGTCCGCAATGATGTACGCAAAAGCTGTGCAACCTTCGCCCTCTCGGGCTGCGGTGCGAGCTTGCTTGGATCGGTCCAGCGCTTCACTCATGAAAAATCATTCTCCAGCAACGGGTTCTTTTTGGTGACGGCATCCAGCGCCACCAGTGTTTCCAGCAGCGCCTTCATGTGCTTGAGCGGCACGGCGTTGGGGCCGTCGGACCAGGCTTCGGCGGGCTTGGGGTGTGTTTCCATGAACAGGCCAGCCACGCCAGCGGCCACGCCGGCACGGGCCAGCACGGGCACCATGTCGCGGGCACCGCCGCTGACCGCGCCCAGCCCGCCGGGCTTTTGCACCGAGTGGGTCACGTCAAACACCACCGGCGCGCCCGACTTGCGCATTTCGGCCAGGCTGGTCATGTCGGCCACCAGGTTGTTGTAGCCAAAGCTCACGCCACGTTCGCAGGCCAGGAAGCGGTCCTCAGACAAGCCCACCTCGCGCGCTGCGGCGCGGGCCTTGTCGATCACATTGGTCATGTCCCAGGGAGCCAGAAACTGGCCTTTTTTGATGTTGACCGGCTTGCCGGACTGGGCCACGGCGCGAATGAAATCGGTCTGGCGACACAGAAACGCGGGGGTCTGCAGCACGTCCACCACGCTGGCGACCTCGGCCACGTGCGACGTGTCGTGCACGTCGGTGAGGATGGGCAGGCCCAGCTGGCGGCGCACTTCTTCCAGAATGTGCAGACCGGCTTCCAGGCCCACGCCGCGCTGGCTGGTGCCCGACGATCGGTTGGCCTTGTCGAAAGAGCCTTTGTAGATGAGCGGAACGCCGAGCGCGGTGCACGCTTCCTTCAGCTGGCCCGCCACGTCGATGGACATTTGCAGCCCTTCGATGGAGCAGGTGCCTGCAATCAGGAAGAAGGGCTGGTCCAGGCCCACGTCAAATCCGCAGAGTTTCATGGGTGTTTCCTGTTCAGGCCTTGGCCGTGGCGCGGGCTTGCTGGTGTTCCATGGCCGCCTTGATGAAGGCGTTGAACAGCGGGTGGCCGTTCCAGGGCGTGGACTTGAATTCGGGGTGGAACTGCACGCCGATGTACCAGGGGTGCACGCTTTGCGGCAGTTCCACCATTTCGGTGAGCTGTTCGCGCTGCGTTTGGGCCGAAATCACCAGGCCAGCCTGGCGCAGTTGGTCCAGGTAGTTCACGTTGGCTTCAAAGCGGTGGCGGTGGCGCTCGGTCACTTCGTTGCCGTAAATGCCGTGGGCCAGCGTGCCAGGCAACACGTCAGACGTTTGCGCGCCCAGGCGCATGGTGCCGCCCAGGTCGGAGCTGGTGTCGCGCGTCTGGATGCTGCCGTCGGCGTCTTTCCACTCGGTGATGAGAGCGATCACCGGGTGGGGCGTGGCCGGGTCGAATTCGGTGCTGTTGGCGTCTTTCAAACCGGCCACATGGCGGGCGTATTCGATGGTGGCCACCTGCATGCCCAGGCAAATGCCCAGGTAAGGCACCTTGTGTTCGCGCGCAAAGCGGGCGGTGCTGATCTTGCCTTCCACGCCGCGCTGGCCGAAGCCGCCGGGCACCAGAATGGCGTCGTACTTGGACAGCTGCGCCGAGGCATCGCCTTCGATGGTTTCGGAGTCGATGTGGTCGATCTTCACGCGCACGTGGTTGCGCATGCCCGCGTGGCGCAGGGCTTCGTTGACCGACTTGTAGCTGTCCGACAGGTCGACATATTTGCCGACCATGGCCACCGTGACTTCGCCTTGCGGGTGTTCGGTTTCAAACACCAGTTCGTCCCAGCGCTTGAGGCTGGTGGGCGGCGTGTTCAGGCGCAGCTTGTCGCAGATCAGGCCGTCCAGGCCCTGCTCGTGCAGCATGCGCGGCACCTTGTAAATGGTGTCCACGTCCCACATGGAGATCACGCCCCACTCGGGCACGTTGGAAAACAGCGAGATTTTGGCGCGCTCTTCGTCGGGGATGGGCCGGTCGGCGCGGCACAGCAGGGCGTCGGCCTGGATGCCGATTTCGCGCAGTTTTTGCGCGGTGTGCTGCGTGGGTTTGGTTTTCAGTTCACCGGCCGCGGCGATCCAGGGCACGTAGCTCAGGTGCACAAAGGCCGAGTTGTTGGGGCCCATGCGCAGGCTCATCTGGCGCACGGCTTCCAGGAACGGCAGCGACTCGATGTCGCCCACGGTGCCGCCAATTTCAACAATCGCCACGTCCACGGGGTCGGGCGTGAAGGACTTGGGATCGACGCCCTGGGGGGCGACGAGGCCGGCGCCGCGCTTGATGAAGTCCTGGATTTCGTTGGTGACGTGCGGAATGACCTGCACCGTCTTGCCCAGGTAGTCGCCCCGGCGCTCTTTCTCCAGCACCGACTGGTAGATCTTGCCCGTGGTGAAGTTGTTGGTTTTTTTCATGCGCGTTTCAATGAAACGCTCATAGTGGCCCAGGTCCAGGTCGGTTTCGGCGCCGTCGTCGGTGACGAACACCTCGCCGTGCTGGAACGGCGACATCGTGCCCGGGTCCACGTTGATGTAGGGGTCGAGCTTGATGAGGGTGACTTTGAGGCCGCGCGATTCAAGAATCGCGGCCAAGGATGCAGAAGCGATGCCCTTGCCCAGGGAGGACACCACACCGCCGGTGACGAACACAAATTTGGTCATGTCTCGGGCGAGCCGTTTGCTCGCAGGAGGTGGAAATGGCGATTATAAATGGCCCCCCATTGTTGCCCCGCTCCACCGGTCCGGCCGCAGGTGGGCGGCCTGGCCAAGCTGCTACATTGCGCGGATGAACGACCTTGCTGGAAAACACATTGTCCTGGGCCTCTCCGGTGGCATCGCCTGTTACAAGGCCGCTGAGCTGTGCCGTGCGCTGATCAAGCAGGGCGCCACCGTGCAGGTGGTGATGACCGAGGCGGCTGAACATTTCATCACCGCAGTGACGCTGCAGGCACTCTCGGGCCGGCCGGTTTTCACCTCGCAGTGGGACGCCCGCACGGCGGCCGGGGTGGACAACAACATGCCCCACATCAATCTGAGCCGCGAAGCCGATGCGATTTTGGTGGCCCCGGCCAGTGCCGACTTCATGGCCAAACTGCTGCACGGCCGGGCCGACGACCTGCTGAGCCTGATGTGCCTGGCGCGCCCGCTGGACAAGGTGCCGCTGATTGTGGCGCCGGCCATGAACCGCGAAATGTGGGCGCACCCGGCCACGCAGCGCAATGTGGCGCAGTTGGGCAGCGACGGCACCACCGTGCTGGACGTGGGCGTGGGTGACCAGGCCTGCGGTGAAATGGGCGACGGCCGCATGCTGGAGCCCGAAGAGCTGGTGTACGAGCTGGTGCGCTTTTTCACACCCAAGGTGCTGGCTGGCCAGCAGGTGCTGGTGAGCGCCGGCCCCACGTTTGAAGCCATTGACCCGGTGCGGGGGCTGACCAACCTGTCCAGCGGAAAAATGGGCTTTGCCATTGCCCGCGCCGCCCACGAAGCGGGCGCCCACGTGACCCTGGTGGCCGGGCCGGTGAGCCTGCCCACGCCGCGCGGGGTGGGGCGCATCAACGTCAAGTCGGCGCTGAACATGCAGAAAACGCTCAATCTGCTGAGCCAGGACGCCAGCGTATTTGTGTCGGCCGCCGCCGTGGCCGACTGGCGCCCCGCCACCGAAGCCGACCAGAAGATCAAGAAAGACGGTTCGGGCGATGTGCCCACGCTGTCGTTCATTGAAAACCCCGACATATTGGCCGGCATTGCCGCCGGCGCACGCGCCCGCAGCGGCGCGCTGTTTTGTGTGGGTTTTGCCGCCGAAAGCCACGACCTGCTGGCCCACGCCCAGGCCAAGCGCGCCCGCAAAGGGGTGCCGCTGCTGGTGGGCAACATTGGGCCCGACACCTTCGGCCAGGACGACAACGCCCTGCTGCTGGTGGACGAGCACGGTGCCACCGAGGTGCCCCGGGCGTCCAAGCTGCAGCTCGCACGCCAACTGGTGGCCGAGATTGCGCGGCGCCTGCCCACCCAAAAACCGGCGGTGTAAGCGGCTGGGCGGCGTGTGGCGGGGCTTGCCGAGAGCCGCTGGCGGTTCTATCATTGTTTAATAAGCAATCGCTTATTTGATAACGACATCCTGCAGGAGACACCCCATGAAACCCGTCAAACCCTCTTTTCCGCTGGATGTGGCGAGCGAGCCGGTGCGTAGCCGCCGCCAATGGTTGCGCATGGTGGGCGGCGCCGGGCTGGGCGTGGCCGGGCTGGCCCTGGTGCCCGAGGTGCGGTTGTTTGCCCAGCAGGTGCAAGACTTTATTGAAGGCCCGCCGGTGCCCGACGTGGCGCCCGAGCAACTGTCCCCACACGTGTGGATGGTGTATGCCAAAGACGGCTTTCCCACCGCTGAAAACCAGGGCCTGATGGCCAGCGTGCTGTTTGTCATCACGCAAAAAGGCGTGGTCGTGCTGGACAGCGGCGCTTCGCTGCAAATTGGGCAGATGGCGATTCGCATGATCAAAAAGGTGACCGACAAGCCGGTGATTGCGGTGTTCAACAGCCACTACCACGGCGACCACTGGCTGGGCAACCACGCCTTTGTGGAGGCCTACGGCAAAGACCTGCCCATTCACGCGCTGGCCCACACCCGCGAGCAAATTGCCGGACACGAGGGCAACCTGTGGCGCAGCCTGATGGAGCGCTGGACCAACCAGGCCACGCTCGGCACCAAGGTGTTTGCGCCCAACCAGACGGTGCAGCACGGCCAGGTGTTTGATTACGGCGACGTGCAGATCAAGTTGCACCACTACGGCCGCGCCCACACCCCGTCTGACCTGTCCCTGGAAATCGTGCAGGACAAGCTCACCTACATTGGCGACATCGCCATGGAAAACCGCATCGCCAACATGGACGACGGCTCTTACGTGGGTACCTTCAAGTACTACGACGCGATCAAGGCGGCCGCTGGCGAGCAGCTCTGGGTGCCCGGCCACGGCCGGGGTAGCAAAACCCTGCTCGACACTTACGGCACCTTCATGAAGGGCATTTACGAGCCGTGTGAAAAGGCCGTGAAAGAAGGCGTGGGGCTGGACGGCGCCAAAGCCCGCGTGCTGGAAGACCCCCGCGTGGCCAGCCGCGCCAAGACCATGGACGGCTTTGACAGCAACATTGGCAAGTACACCAGCCTGGCGTATCTGGAAGCCGAAAAAGAAGCTTTTTAGGCCCACCCCCATCGCTTGCCCACTGCGTGTGGCCGCTCCGCCCCTCAAGGGGCAACGCGAGCGGCCCGGCAAAGCCGGTTCTGCCGCGTTCTGGGCATTGACTTCCCCTCCACTCGCCGGTGCGCGTTCCTGTCGCCAAGGATGCCGCGGAACCGGCTTTGCCGGGCCGCTGGCATCGCCCCCTTGAGGGGGTCGCGTGCGGCGCGGCAGGGGG